>Ga0315537_1002956_pt1 | contig 12781 bp, 14 predicted proteins | sample SalMarSW160270MG_FD_203091 | JGI IMG/M metagenome (GOLD analysis project Ga0315537, IMG submission 203091) | Salt marsh sediment microbial communities from the Plum Island Ecosystem LTER, Massachusetts, United States - Salt Marsh Sediment SW1602-70 ... | reverse complement strand
TGCGTAGCAAAATCGTTGTAAATGAACCCTTTCCCTCTTTGAATAATCCTATTCCAAGTAACATCGTCTTTTACGGGCATAATCGCTCACATATTTATCCATAGAGATTCAAAGTTGATATTCCTTTCTCCATTGAGTCATCAAAGGAATTTTTGCAGCCGTATCCAGCAAGCGAAAGGTAACACCTACAAGAAACATCTCAAGCAACCGGAAGAGGTTACAGAACCAGCCGAAGCATGCGGAATAAAAGTAGAAGGAAAAAACAAATGGAAAACACTAATCCAAAACGCTAGCAAATAATGAAGTTTTAACAATTTCAATAGAAAATCTATTTTTACCAATTCACACTCTTGTTAAAGAGTGATTTCTAAATGTCGCAAACGGAGAAAGAAACAAAAGTCAAAAAATTACTTGAAGCAGAAAAACTAGCACAAGAAAACATTGTTGAAAAACCCTTCTTTGCAGCCAACAACCACACCAAAAAACAGCCTGCGAAGAGTCTCATAACCACTAAAGGCTCTTCGTATTAGGAGACTAATCTAAGGTAAAAACCAATATTATTGAAGTGAATTTCTTCACATCAAACCCTCCATTGATTGGCGTTCCGTAGATTATGTTTCTTTAGATTGTGCCTGTAAAAGACGGTTACAGCTACAACTGCAACTAGCATAATCAATAATGATGGTGTCCATGATGGAAACTCTGGAATAGAACCAACCGTAAAGTAAACTGATGAACTGCCCTGATGGTCAGCGTCAGATTTCACAGTGACGTTTAGGAAATGTGAGCCTTCGGACAGCTCTTGCAGGGTTGTGTTGTATGTACAGTTTATTACGTGTAATAGACCGGACCAGAAGTTGATGTCGGGTTGCGTTGTGTGTGATGTGACTGTCATGGATGTAATGTTTTTCCATTCGCCATCATCAAGGCTGTATTTGCAGGTGACATTTTGAAGCGAAACTTCATCGTATTGATTGTTTGTTCCAAAGTAGAGTGTTGCATTGACAATTAACGGAATGGTAGATTCAGCATAAGACCCATTAGGCGACTGAATTGACACATACACTGAATAAGCTGGGATTGCACGGGCATCGGCAAAACTTACAAACTGAAAACCAACCAAAGTTGAAGCTAAGAACACCCAGATTAGAGCTAGTGCTAATGCTGTTCTTTTCATGCCCGTTTTTCCCCCACTACCAGCACTAAAATTACCTTCCCTAGAAGAACTGAAAAGGATTTTTGTCAAGAAACCTTGACTGTCTATGTTGGACTGTTTTGTTTTCTATTTTCTCTCTTTTGAAAAGCTATTTTTAAAACCAATAAAGCAATTCCTAAAGCCAAAAAACCAAGCGTCAATCGGGTATTCTCGGGAATATTTCCTTCAGGGTCTGTTTTGATAAGCCATGCGAAATAGCCGGCGAGGTCGTCATCAATAATGATTCCGCCTGTTCCTGCTAGTGCATATCCACCGTCACTAGTTTGAATCACACAATGCACAGTCGCATATTCATATGGTTGATTCCATTGTATGTTTTCTTCTGAATCTATTTTGACAAGACTATTACAGGCCATTATGTAGCCTCCATCGTTTGTCAGTGCCATAGCCCATGCTATACCTTCGCCATAATTTCGTTTCCATTGCATGTTGCCAGCTGAATCCGTTTTAACAAGACCAGCGTCTCCGCCACTGCGATTCCACATCAAACCCGCCAACACATAGCCGCCATCACTGGTCTGAACAACAACATGCCCCTCATCCTTGTCTTGACTTCCATACGTATTACTCCACTCCATATCACCTGATGGATCAGTTTTAATAAGCAAAAAGTCTCCCTCACCTACGTCAGGTCTTGTGAGTCCTGCTATTGCATATCCTCCATCACTTGTTTGAATAACTGACTGCGCCAAGTCATAGGCTCCTCTTGGGTAAGTTTTGTTCCATTGCTTATAGCCCAGCGCATCGGTTTTAACAAGCCGAAAATAACCTTCAATTGCGGGTGCAACGATTGTAGATCCTGCTAGCACGTAGCCGCCGTCACTGGTTTGAACCATGGAGGTACCGCCGTAACTTCTGTTCCATTGCATGTTACCTTCAGAATCTGTTTTAACAAGCATTGAACCTGTTATTGCATATCCTTCGTCACTCGTTTGTACAATAGAAAGCGCTGAACCTGCGCCGTAGGTTTTGTTCCACTCTACATTCCCCAAAGAATCGGTTTTGATAACCCAAAACAGGTAACCGCCTGAACCAAAAGACTTGGTCCTGCCCGCTAAGGCGTATCCGCCGTCGCTGGTTTGAATAACTGCCTCCACTGAGTCCCAACCATCTCCTCCATACGTTTGAATCCACATCGTTGAAGACGCTTCAGCCTGAACAATCAACGGTAAAGCCAACAAAACAAAAAGAACTATGATTGAAAGAAAACAAGTTTTACGTCGCATTACTCTCTCTCACTAAATCTGTCTTGGAATTTTTTTAATTAAATGGTTTTTGGTCAAGAAACTTTGACAAGACGGGTCAACACCTACTATCAATCTAGCCGTTCATATTAGGAGACTAATAACAGAAAAAGCGCCCTTTTCACGAAGAGTCTTCATGTCTCTGCCCTCACAAACTTTTTCAAATCAGACTGACCTCGAGTATTCGCTGCCACATGCCGCTCAACCAAATCCCGCCTATAGACAAAATCCTTGAATTCTGTCAGTATCAAAATGACATAACGCGAAGTCTCCTTCGATCTAGGCGACGTAAGATGAAACGTCCAATCTCCCGGCGTTAGCGGATCAGCGCAGGACACATCATGAAGGTCCAGCTTCTCTTTCAGAAACTCAACAGCTTCCAGAGAATAGAAGCTCTCAAACTCATCCAGCCTACAGTAATATCCATAAAGAAAATAACGATGAGCCTTCCAACAAGCCGGAAGACGCCACCCACAGCCAGGACAAACAAACATCAGCACTTAGGATTCAAGTTAAAACCTAACAGAAACTTTATTTTCTAACGAAGAGTCTATATGGAATTTGTTAAGCAGAGAAGAAAGCCAGAAATAATCTAAGAAGTTTTCTCTCTTAGATTGCAGAATCTTGTGATTTCTCTGTTCATACAGAGAGAGGGGCCGTCGGCTAGCTTGGTCCAGGCTCTGAGACTTGGACTCTCGGGACTCCGGTTCAAATCCGGGCGGCCCCACCAAACGCTATTTTTTCTGCAGATTTTCCGGTTGGCAACTGACGTGGAGATACACCAGGATCTCACAATTATTCCCCAGAGCCTGCTGATTCAGTTAATATAAGAGATGGCGCGTGCGTATTTTCAGAAAAGTACTGTTTTCAACAATGAAGTATTATTAGTCTCCTAATATGAATGATTTATTGTTGGTCACTTGATGTTTATAGGATGCCGTAGGTTTGGTGAGGTGCAAAAAAAACAGGATAATTGTTATGGATTGCCTTGAGGGGATGAATCGGTTCCTTGAGGATGGGGAAGTAGATGTGATTGTGACGTCTCCGCCATACAATTTGGGAATAAAATATAGGTCGTATGATGACTCGGTTTCTAGGGAACAGTATCTTGAGTGGATGGAAAAGATAGCAGAGGAATGTAAACGCGTTCTCAGTGATGAAGGCTCCTTTTTTCTGAACATTGGATACAAATCGAAGGATCCGTGGGTTGCTTGGGAAGTAGCTTTTAGGTTCAGGAAGCATTTTGTGTTGCAGAATGTTATTCATTGGATAAAATCAATCGCCATACCACAGGAGGATGTTGGCAAGTACGCGAACATCAAAGGAGACATTGCAGTTGGACACTTTAAACCAGTCAACAGTGAACGTTTCGTGAACAAATGTCACGAGTATATTTTTCACTTCACCAAAGACGGAACAGTTGAAGTTGACAAAATGGCGGTGGGTGTGCCATATCAGGATAAGAGTAACATTGGACGGTGGAAAAAGGCGGTTCGAGACCTCAGAGACCGGGGCGACACTTGGTTTATTCCGTATGAGACGATCTGGTCCCGAAAGAAGCAGAGACCGCATCCGTCTGCGTTTCCGCCTAAACTGCCAATGATGTGTATCAAGCTTCATGGGTTAGAGAAAACCAAGCTTGTTTTAGACCCATTCATGGGAATCGGCAACACAGCGGTTGCTTGCTTGAGGCTGGGCGTTGACTACATCGGCTTCGAGATAGACGAATCCTATGCAGAAACTGCAGAACAACAAGTAAAGAAAAACTTGCCATCTTAGTTTGCGGATAAAACCGTGATTGTGCAGGCACGCAATCATGAATAGGCAAATTGTGTGCATGGTTTTTCTGAAAAAAGCTTGTTAACAAAGCTAAAAACTAACTATCAGCATGTGATGAAAAGATTTCGAAACAGTTTTTCTAAGTTTAATGAACAAGAGTTAACGCATTTTCAGACTTAAGTTTCTTCGTGTAGAATGGTATCTCCAGTCAATAACAAAAAGGGAGACTAGGGAGCTTCCATAGAAACTGTTAAGATTCTGACATAATCTGCTGTATCATCGCAAGCATCAGCCACATGCTCCATTTCTTCTATGAGGTCTTTAAGCAATAGTAGTGTTGCGGCATCCGTTTCCTTAGAATATTTTAGAAGCAAAGCTTTTGATTTCAATGTTTTTTCATCAACTTGACTTTCTATCTTGTCGATTTGTTTTGCGAGTTCCATAGCCTTTGCTGGGTCTGTCCCCAAATTTTCGATGGCTTTACGTAAAATTGTTGCGCATTCAACTAAGTCTTTGGCGGTTTTGGCGAATTGTTTCCAAATTTCCTTTGGGACTACTGCCTCTAAAAGTAAAATAACTGCTCTTGATGCATCCTTGACGTGGTCCGCCATCTGGTCCAGCCTCTTCACGAGGTGCATGATATCTTCACGGTCTTTCGGTTGAAGATTTCCGCGGGTAAGTTCCTCAAAAACTATTCTTCTAAGTTCATCGATTTCATGTTCTATTCTAGATAGTTTGTTGAAAGATGATATGGCTTTTTCTTTATCACTGTTTAAGGCAGAATTAACGGCTTTTTCAAGCTCGATTACCGTGTCGATAGCCAAAGTCATTTGTCTATCTGCCATTTTTAATACCTTATTTTTCCTTCTTTCAGAAAACCATCTTTCCATAACTGTTCACCCTTGAACAATAAAACATTCTACTACTATAGTTGTTGATAACTAAAGTGTTAACATGTCGCTTAAACCTTTTCCATCTTTTCACTCTAAAGCCAACTCCGTCCTCAAACCCCTCTCTAGATAGGAAAAAACAAAGCTTTTTTAAGTATGAAAAGAGCAAAATTGTTCAAGTCGTATGCGTGATTATTTTTCCGCATTTTTGTTAGCCCTTCCTTGAAAATTCGTGTTTATGATTTGGGTGCGGAGAAAGAGAAAACGGTTCCTGAATTCGTTCAACAGTTGAATGTTTCAGATTCTGTATAAAGCATTAGCTGATGTTCGGAAATGTGTATATTTGTTCATCAATTCTACGGCAAGATTTATTAAGTCTTAATATACGATAGTTGATTGGGGATTACAATTAATACTCTGACTAATCAGAAACAGAAGTATGAGGACAAAGCTTCAAAAGCTATAGACAAAGTTCTTAGAAAAATCTTTGGAGACGAAGCCACACTCCTTATTTACAAATACCTAGAGAACAGTTATTCAGTTAGGCAAGACGAAATTGTCGAGAAAATAGATGTCTTCGCAGAAGGACTCGAAAAACTCTTGAGTTCAGGAGCTTACGTTATTGAAAAGAAAATTTTAGAAGACGTATACTCAAACCATAGCTTAACCCGTAGACTAGAATTTGAAAGAGCAGAATCGAATATGACTTTTGTTAGCCAAATGAATTTCTTTTCAAACAACTAAATCTCCCCACCCTTTTCCAAATCCCAAAATCTTGACAACTCTTCTTCCAAAATTGCCTTATTTCAGAAAAGCTATAATGAAAGCCTTATAAAGACGATTGAGGGCGATTTTTAGTTGGGGGAATTGGCTGAGGATACGCCTTCTTCGGAAGTGCATGTATCGCACCACTCAGTCACTACCCCCATTAATGACGTAAATTTTAGCGTATGAATCATTATTTCTTCATTCTCTAAAAATCGTCCTTATGTAGGCTTATGTAAAAAGCTGATTTTTTACCTTAGATTAGGCTCCAAATATGAAGGCTCATAGGCGACAAATGACCACAGTTAACGTGCATTTGTTGGGTAAGTTATTTATCCTCATTGCAGGATATATTGGATATCAAAGGTAAAGTGGAGTTGGAGAGGGTATTATGCCTATGGCGTATGTTTTGATAACCGCCGAGACAGGTGCTGTGGATAGCGTTCTAGAATCCCTGAAAAAAATGGACGCTGTAAAAGAGACGTACATGGTTTACGGCGTTTATGATGTTATAGCCACGGTTAAGGCAGAAACCATGGATAAACTTAGAGAAATTGTTACTTGGAATCTGCGAAGTTTAGATAAAGTCAGGTCAACCTTAACCATGATAGTGATAGAAGAAACAAAGTGACCCTTGAAGCCCTACATTTTTTGATTGCTAGGTTCTCTAATCAAGTTTTGGTCGTTCATAATTCTCTTTAGAAGCACGTTTGACATTGTCTACGAAGGTTTCGAGAACACTTCTGCGATGCAGCCTTGTCCACAGCGGCTGAGAAACCAATCCAACGACACCTAATGCCATGAAGACCACTGTCAACGGAAGAAACAATGTAACGTAAGAGTTTCTCCACCAGCTAAGCGAACCTTCATATTGCCACATCTCGTCAGGCGTCAAATCAGCGCTGTTCAACAGCTGCTCGCGCTCCTGAATCGCAGAAAGCGAATAACCCAAAAGGCTGACTCCGATTACTAGAAACATAATTCCAATTACAGCAGCCACTCTAAAACGGTTCCTTTTAATCAGACCTATCAATTTGTTCATGTGTTTTACCTCGCCTCTGCTCTATTGTTTCACGTGAATTAATATATCACTTATTGCAATTACCGCTATAAGTCAAAATCCGAAATATCACGAGACGGAAACATCCAACCTCTTTAAATAGGTAACGGCAATCAATCCGTGGAACATTGAAAATCTTATATATGTCAATAGTGTCCTTTGTAGTTGAGTATCATGGCTGAAATTTGCCCTACCTGCGGACTGCCCTCAGATATTTGTGTCTGTGAAGAAATCGGTAAAGAACAACAACGAATACGAGTGCGTTTAGAAACAAGAAAATGGGGAAAAGCAGTAACCATCGTTGACGGCATCACTGAAAAAGAGACTGACCTAAGCCGGTTAGCCCAGAAACTCAAATCTTTCTGCGCCTGCGGAGGAACCGCAAAAAACGAAGAAATCATCCTGCAAGGCGACCACCGAGATAAAGTTAGAATATACCTTATCCGTCAGGGCTACCCAGAAGCAAACGTTGAAGTCCAATAATAGATGAGAGAAATAAGATGGGGATACTCACAGATTTTCGCGAAGTACTTAGAGAACTGAAACACAAAAAAATAGGCGAAGCCACAATCAACCTTTGCCCCAAATGTGGAAGCAAAAAAATATCGCTTACCAGCAGCCTTGGCACGTATCCCGGACTGTACGGAATAGCTCCTACACAATACATCTGCCCAGACTGCGGCTACATGGGACCCATAGTAATGGAGCAAACAAAAGAAGAAACAGGCTAATCCGGAAGTTCTATGCCTAGCTGTCTCCTCAAACTCTTATACCTGTTCCGGACAGTAACCTCAGTTACACCAGCAGCCTCAGCAATATCCTTCTGAGTCTTCTTTTCATTATTTACAAGACAAGCAATATACAACGCAGCCGCAGCCAACCCCATAGGATCCTTGCCAGCAGCTGCACGCCTTCTCCTAGCCTCATGAAGAATCTTAATCGCATGACCCTGAGTCGGACCGGAGATACCTGTTCTCTCAGCGATTTTAGAAACGTATGTGAGAGGATTAGCAATTGGCATCTGAACGTTCAGCTCTCGGAGCAATAGACGATAACAACGAGCCACATCCTTTTTTTCCACAAAACTGGCTTCAGCTATCTCCCGAAGAGTTCTGGGGGTTCCGGTGGTTCGGCAAGCAGCGTATAATGAAGCAGCGGCAATGGCGGCGATAGATCTGCCCCGCACTAAACCCTTGTCCAAAGCCTTACGGTAGATGATTGCAGCTTTCTCCTTGACTGGACCGGGAATGTATGATTTGTCGGAAAGACGATCCAGCTCCGCCATGGCTTGGGCAAGATTTCGGTCTATTGAGGAGTGAACTCGGGATCTTATCTGCCATTTCCGTAGTCTCCACATCTGCAGTCTCGTGGAGAGGGGAAGTTTGCGTCCGAAGGCGTCCCTGTCCACCCGTCCTATGGCTGTGGATAATCCTTTATCGTGAACAGAATATGAAGTGGGTACTCCAACACGGCTCCTGGAGGCCTTTTCCTCTTGAGTAAAAGCTCGCCATTCAGGACCCTTATCCATCATCTGTTCTCGAACAACTAGACCGCAACCTCCACAGACGGTTTCGCCAGTATCATAATCGTGGATAAGATTGGGGCTTCCACATTCAGGGCACTTTTCATTTATTCTATGGGAAATATCTTTTTTTTGCGTTACTTTTCGCCTCTCGGCAAGTTTTCTGGCGAGAATTCCGCTGCTAACGTGATTCGTCTTCCTTTTAGGGTTCAGAATCGTCCATCTGGACCCGCCGTAGTAACCCTGAGGTTATGTTTTAATATATAAATATTACGATTTGTTGCCCTATACTTGACATAAAGTGAACTAATATGTACAGAAACCCTTTTTTCATCCAATTTGCTTCCGAAAATGGGTGATGAGAGATTTATTAATGAGAAAAGAACTTTCCTGTAACATAGTAACCATATAGCCCGGTGGTGTAGCGGTCAATCATGGAGGGCTCTGGACCCTCTGACGGGAGTTCGAATCTCCCCCGGGCTACCATCCTCCAGAGTCTAATTTATACTTTTTAGCCGAGAGAAGTTTCGCTCATCTCCCCTCTTTTTTTGTTCAGTCAATAGTCCGGATGTTGAAATCATGAGTGAACAGAAGATATCTTGTGAAGGCTGTGGCAGCAAATGGGCTTTTGTTGGTGTTGGTAATCAGATTGTGGCTAGGCTTGTTGAATGTCCCTTGTGTTCTGAGGACAGGGTAGAGTAGTTTTTTAGAGGAATCTTCTGTTGCCTAGCGGGTCTGTTGGAAGTCAAAAAGTTTTACTTCAGAAGTCAAAAGTCAAATTTTACTTTAGTACTGTTAGGTCCAGAGTGATTCCTATTCTTAAGCGGATTGAGGTTGGTGATTATCCTTCTAAGATAGCGCGATTGTATGGATGGAGCAAACAACATGTTTTTTATTATCTAAAGAAGCTTGAGAAGGCTGGTTTGGTACGTCGTAAAGTGCGTTCAAGCGCTGTTTTTTATGAGCTAACCAATAGAGGTCAAAAAGTGCTCAGGTCATGTGAGGGCGTGGTCTATAGTTCTGGGGTTTTTCGGTTGCATAAGTGTCAGGTGTTGTTTCCGATTGTGCGTGAGGGCTTTTATCCTGAGGGAGATCTCCGGAGAGTAGAGATGGTGAATTGGACTGCACTGCTTGGTTTGGTGCATGGTGTAGCTGTTCGTAAGACGTCTCGTCATTGGATTGTGCATGTTGAATGTTTGTATGGTCGATGTCCTGGTGAGTTGTTTGGTTTGGCTAAGAATTTGGGTGACAGGGTTGCTCGAGCTTTGATGAGCAAGTATGGTGTTTTGTTGGGTGAGGGGCAGGTTGGTAAGGGCTACGAGTTGGCAGTTGACGATCCAGTGGCTAAGCTGCTCAGTCGCTATTTCTGTATATCCACTGCGAAACGTAAGATGGATCATAGTCCTGGCGAGCTAGAAGGCGAGATCGACCATCTGAGCAGGGATGCGGCTGTTGAGTATCTTTTGATGCCTGAGCGGGTGAAAAAGCTTGAGGGTCAGATTTTGGGGTTGTCGAGTCAGGTTGAGGATCTACGCGGTGATGTGCATCAGCTTGTTCAGGTTTTGAAGGAAGCAGTGGCACCTAAAGAGAATGATGCAGTGCCTTTGAAGGATGGGAAGTATATTTCTTGATTGATTTTTGTTACAAAATGGCTCTTAAATATTCCTTACTTTTTTCCAATATGTCGGTTATAAAGTAACATGTAAAGCCTCAAGAATCAATTTGTCATGCTTGGACCACATTATATGGCGTTTATACTTCACGGGATCAGTTTTTTCGCCAAGGACAGTTTCTCTGCTATTACAGTGCGACTTGAACGGGTTTATGAAGGATTTCCACCTTGTTTTTTGAGGTTTCCAAGCGTAGCACGCCTGGTCTAAAGAGAAGGATACAACTTACTTTGAATCAACTGTGTATAGAAAATTACGTAGTTCTTTTTTGAGTTGTTTTTCATTTCCACCGTTTAGGATTGTTATGCCGTATATATTGCCTAGAGCAAGAAGCTCATTCCGGTCGGACAAGTCAATTAGGAGAACCTCTGTGGGGTTTACGTCCATCTTCTTTCCAAGGAGGGAAACGGCATCGTTTTTGTCTCCAGTGATGGATACATCGGCAACCAAAAGATTGCCCTCTCTTTTCGCGACGATGTCAAAAGGATGCTGTACTCCTGATGTCCCAGTTAATTGGATATTAAATTGGGTATCAAAGCCTTTTTCGAGAAGGATTTCTGCTACGCTGTCATAGAGTGGTAGGTCTTTGCTGAATTTGTTTATTGTTTCTTCAGCTATCTTGTATGCGTATATTTTGATGTATTTTGCTTCTTGATGGGTGAAGCTTCTTTTGCATTGTTGGCAAATGTGGATGACCTCGGGTTTGTCGAAACGTTGCCCGCATTTTTCGCACTGGTAACAACTTCCTATTTGCAGAAGGGCTATGTCCTTTATCTCTTCCATGAATTTGAGTTGGCACCCCGGACAGACTAGAGACGACTCTTGCATGAACTTGTCTTTTGAGCCGATGTACCCACATTTCATGTGTTCAATAAGTTCTGTGTAGTCTACGTTGTAGGAGTCGCATTTTGGGCAAGCGTATTTTGAGTAGACTTCTGGTGAACCGCAGTCTGGGCATGTCAAAACCCTGTCGATAAATTTGGGCTCAAGAATCCTTTGGTTCTTCAGGTTTTGGAGCATATTCTCTACGTAAACTGAATCAGCGTCTTTCAAATTTTCTTCGATTTCAAGGTAACAGATTCCCCTTTTGTTTAGGGTGGGTTTGAGCTCTAAGATGCCTTGTTTGATTAGTTTGCCTAGAAGTTTTTGGACTTCAGGATCCGTTTGCACCGTTTTTGACGTTTGATTCGTTGGTTCATGTCCTCCTAAACGGTTGAGATGTTAAAGAAAAAGAGTGTAACGATGCAGAGAATTACTGAATGGCGCAGACCGGCAGACAAGGTTCCATCTCCAATTTTTCCTGCTATGAGGCCACCGAAGATTGATTCGATGATTGATGCCCAGAAAAGTAGTGAATTGTAATAGTTGATGTCGAGAACACCTGCCAAAAATCCGGCTTCTTGTACTATGGCATCGGATGTAGTATCGCTTAAAGGGATTAGAAACTGATGCAATACGACGTATGCGATGACAAGGAATATGATTGTGGCCATGTATATGGTCATCATGTATGGCTTCATGTTGCTGTATTGCTCTTCTCTGTACTCGTCGAGGCTTGAGAAGAGGTTGACACTTGCGTCGAGGACTTCGATCATTTGGCCTCCTGTCTGATGGGCCTCAATTAGTATAGTGGATAATCTTAAGGCGCTTGGGCGTCTAAGGCGTTGAGCAAGAGACATAAGTGAGTCTTCCCAGCTTGCTCCTAAGATGAACATGGAAATGGTGTGTTCAAGTTCTTCTGAGAGAGGTCCATAGTCTCTTTGGGAGGCTTCTTCAAGGGCTCTTGGAAGCGTCACTCCTGATCGAACTGCCTCAGTGACGTCTCTAAGAAACCTTGGAATGTTTCTTTCTACTTGTCTACCCCATCTAAAGTTGTTAAATTCAATTATGCCTGGAAAACTGAACGCTATGACTAGACCAAGTGCCATGGTGTTGTTCACTTTCTGGCTCAGCGGGATTAAGTATGGTCCTTGAGGCATGTAAAGCCCCATCAGAATGGGTAGTATCATAATTGAAAGTCCGACTGAGGCTGAAACCGCCCAAACAGCTTTTCTGTATTTTGGTTTGAAGTACATTTCTTATTCTTCCTCCGGTACAACACCGTTTAGGATGATGATGAAAACTGTGCAGATTGTTGGGAGTCCGAAGAAAACTAGGAGGTTCAGTTGTTCCGCTGGAGATAGGCCGAATGTGACGTTGCCCATAATCGATAATATTGTTAGCATGACTATGAAGACTATTGGACCCATGACCATTGCTGCGATGTAGACTTCTCCAAGTGCTATTAAGGTGCCTAGCGTCTTCTTTAGTTGTTCCCGTTTTGTGTGGAGAAGGCTGTCAGTTTCAAATTTTAGAAGGTTTTTTAGGTCTCCGCTTGTCTTCACTGTGTTTGTGATTCCAATCAGGAGCTTTGAGAAGTCTTCTGAGGGGCTGCATAGTGTGACGTCTCTTAGTGATGAAGTCACGTCTAACCCAAATATCTTGATGTTTGTGATAACTCTTTTAGCTAAGTTCTTAATCGCAGGACGTTGCTCCACCTGAGCTACTCGTTCGAACATTCTTTCAATTGGGATACCTCCGGCAGATAGTACTCCCATGTACCCTGTGGTATAGACGAGGTTTGCGTCTATTTCCT
>Ga0315537_1002954_pt1 | contig 12784 bp, 9 predicted proteins | sample SalMarSW160270MG_FD_203091 | JGI IMG/M metagenome (GOLD analysis project Ga0315537, IMG submission 203091) | Salt marsh sediment microbial communities from the Plum Island Ecosystem LTER, Massachusetts, United States - Salt Marsh Sediment SW1602-70 ... | reverse complement strand
ACATTCTTCTTCGCCTAATTTAATCGCTCTGTAGCTTTCAATCATATCTAGGTTGTTCTTTGTGAAGATTTCTTCAGCAGGGCGTTGAAGAATTTTATAGAGTTTTTCTACATCCATCTTTGTTAATCTGGATGCATAAGAATTGTATTCGGGATCTTTTCGTAGATCACTATAAGTGGAGTTTACTTGTGTTGAAGGACCATCTGTCAGTCTGCTCATTCTCAATAAACCTGTCATATATCATGGTGTAAAAGTTTATAAAAGTTTAGTGGGAATTTTCGCTTTCCTGGAGACTTTTCTGATAAATCTCCAGTGCTTTTTCTGTTGGGGTTACTTTTACAGATTTTCTGATTATGATGGTCTCGAATTCCAAAAAGCCCTGGCTTCTGAGAAGATAGTCAATGTAAGGGATGTTATTGTTGGTATGGACTATCCCAATGCCTTGCTCATAGCTCTTGAATATTCTTTCTAGCCTCTCATACGCCTTCCATACAGGAATTTCGCTAATCTTCCACGCATAACGGAATTCATCAGGCACTGGCATAGCTTTACCATGCTGAAAAAACTTTTAAAGAAATAGCTTATTTCTTCTTTTTCATCTTCTTCATGTCGACAGTGAGCTCAACCATGCCCGTGCCTATCGGTGCCAGCTGGCCGAGGATTATGTTCTCTGTCACGCCTGCAAGCTCGTCTGTCTCGCCGTAGAAAGAGGCATTCACTAGATGCTTCTTTGTCTCCTCGAAATTGGCTCTGGCCAGCACTGACGCCTTCTTGCCGCTTACACCATAACGGCCGATGGCCTTTACTGCTCCGTCAAAGGTCATTATATCCGACAGGAGCATTAAATGCCTTACGTCTATCTCAAGCCCCTGCTCGTCCAGGGTATCTTTCGCCTCATGCAGGATAACGTTTCTTGCTGCCTCTATACCCATTACCTCGTAGACCTGGTGGACGTCGTTTGTTTTAAGCCGCCTGACATCTATTTCATTGAACTCAAGCACTTTTTTCAAATTCGTGCCGGCTGTCTGGATTATCCAGTCCTCGCCCTCTTTTATCACGATGACGTTTTCCACGCCCTTCAGCCCATCTACATGGAGGTCAAGTATCTTGTTCTTCATTTTTCTAAGGGCCTTGAAGTCAACATTTTTCGGCTTTATGAAGACCTTGCCCTCTCTAAACGTGACTTCGCACTCCTTTATGTATTTGTCAACCAGCTGCTTTATCTTATCCTTGTAGCTCTCCTTTTCCAGCTCTAGTTCAATCCTGAGGTTGACAAGGTCTATGGAGTCAGAGCGTATGACGTCACTTACCTTCTGCGACTTTATCCTGTTTGCAATTGCCCTTGCCTTTTCCTTGTTGTTGTACTCCGGCTTTAGATAGATAAGCATGTTTTTCTCAAAGGTCTTTCTTGCATCGAATATCTCTATCATTCGCGGAAGGCCCTGTGTAACCTTGCTCAGCCTGTCGCTTTGCGATGCAAGTGTATATGAACGCATGGTCATCTGCGTGGCAGGCTCAGAGATGCTCTGTGCAGCGATTATGCCGATTGCCTCGCCTGGCTCATAGTTGTATTTGAAAATAAGGTTCTTCAGTCTCTCTAATTTCTCTTCCCTGGCCTTGCCTGTGATGTTATTCTTTTCACAGTACTCTTCAAACCTTTTTAGAATATTCTTATTCATCATATCACCCTACGATATTATCAATGTTGATCTGCTTGCCGTCGCTCTTTGCAGGATCAATGCCGTCTTCGCCTGCCAGGAACTGGACTATTCTCTTCTTGCTGTCCCTTACTGTGCCGTCGTATTCAACACGAAGGTCCTGAAGAGCATTAATCAGCCTTCGTTCCATGTAACCAGAGTGACGGGTGTGCAAGGACTTGTCCATCAGGTTCTCGCGACTGTTCATTGCATCAAAGAAGAACTCGTATGGATCCAGTCCTGTCTTGTAACCATGATTAACAAAGCCCCTGGCTTTCAGTCCCAGCTCAAACTGCGGGAAGTGCGACAGCGTTCTATTAATATAACCGCGGCTTATCCTCTCTGCCTCCAGGCTCTCCTGCCCGACAAATGCGCACATTTGAGTCAGGTTAACAAAGGATCCACGCGCTCCGGTTCTTGCCATCACAACAGCTGAGTTAAGCGGAAGGTCCTTGCTGATTACCTCATTGGCAGCATTGCTTGCCTCGCCGCCGAGCCGCAGTATCTTGTTTTCAAGGGTCATATCCAGCGACAGGCCTGGTATCTTTTCTATCCTTCCTGACCTATAATCCCGTATGAGCTTATCTGACAGCTGCCTGTACTCGTCTATGAGGCTCTTTATCTTCTCCTTTGCCCTGTTGCTTATGTCTTCGTCGCTGACAGAGATGCTGAAGCCCTTCATGGATATAATCTTCAGCGCGAGCTTCGAAACATTGTCTATGAACACCCTTGCTACCTTAGGGCCGTATCTCTTTTCAATAACATCTATGAGCTTTCCCTTCTTCTCGCCCAGTGCATTATCATCAATTATGCCCTTTTTCAGCTGCCCGTTGCGGATTACCACGTATTCGTCATACTCGCACTTGTCTTCCAGGCATTTCCTGCAGCCGCGGCAGAAGGATGACTTGAAAGAGATGTTAAGGTCCTTTGGAAGCAGCATGGAAAAGAGCTCTTTTCCTGTATACTCGTCCTTGAGGCTCTTTAGCTCGATGCCTAACGACAATAGTATCTGTGCTGCTTCCTGCTTGCTGAATTTTGTATCAGCCTTTGTCAGCAGGTAGCAGCCTGTAATATGATCATGCTTGCATGCTATTATCGGCAGGCCATAACGCGGCGAGCGTATATGCCGCTCAACAGCCATGAGCTCCTCTGCCTCTGTCTGCGCTTCTTCTGTCTGCGGTATGTGCAAATTCATCTCGTCCCCGTCAAAGTCAGCGTTGTAAGGAATGGTTACTGCCAGGCTCAGCCTGAGTGTCTTGTACGGCATTATCCTTGCCCTGTGAGCCATCATGGACATCCTGTGCAGTGAAGGCTGCCTGTTCATTAATGCTATATCATTGTCCTGCAGGTGCCTTTCTACAACATAGCCGACATCTATCTCGTCTGCGATATCCTTCTTGTTCTCGTCAGTTATCTTCTTCCTTATGCCGTCGTGCCTGATGATGTAGTTTGCTCCTGGATGAACAGCTGGCCCGTTCATGATGAGCTTCTTCAGCTCAGAAATATTGTTCCTGTTGACCTTTACAGGTATTGTCAGCTCCTTTGATATCTCCAAAGGTATGCCTACCTCGCCTATGCTTATACTCGGGTCAGGAGAGATAACAGTTCTTGCAGAGAAGTTTACTCTCTTGCCTGATAAATTGCCTCTGAACCTGCCCTCTTTTTTGCTCAGCCTCTGCACAATGGTTTTCAGTGCACGCCCTGACCTGTGCCTTGCAGGAGGCAGTGTTGAAATCTCATTGCTCATCAGCGTGGATATGTGATACTGCAGCAGCTCCCATATATCAGCTATTATGAAATCCGGTGCTCCGAGCTCCAAGTTCTTTTTCAGCCGCTCGTTTATCCTGACAACATCAACAAGCTTATGCGTGATGTCGTCCTCGCTTCTCTCGCCTGTTTCCAGGGTAATAGAAGGCCTGACAGTAACAGGCGGTATAGGAAGTATGGTTAAGATGAACCACTCCGGCCTTCCGCCTTTTATGCGCAGCTTTGCAACATCCTCGTCGCTTATTTTTTCAAGACGCTGCCTGACCTCTTCTGTTGTTAGCTCCTCCCTGCCCTCTCTGTATGTGGTCGGCTTCTGGTAGGTGACGTCCTTCTGCTTCTCACCGCAGTAAGGACATGTCTTTATCTTCCTCTTGTACAGCTCGACAAGCGGGCTCTTGAGCTTCTTCAGCTCTTCGCTGGTTACCAGCAGCCTTGAGCAGCTCCTGCATATTGACCTGAGTATCATGTATACCTTTTTCCCGTAAAGCGGATGGATAACCGGCTTAGTGAGTTCTAAATGGCCAAAGTGGCCCTGGCACTGGCCTATTGTGCCGCCGCACGTTCGGCAGCGCAGGCCTGGGTCAACAACCCCTAGTCTCAGGTCGCACAGACCTGAGTCTATAGGATAGCCATCAGGATCATAGAGCTCTGCCTGCTCTATCTTAACAGCGCTCATGTCCTTTATCATCTTCGGCGACATGAATTTAAAATCTATAGACTTTATCGGCATAATCAACACCTGGCAATACTCTCAATAGCTTCAGAGCTGTATAATTCTCCTTTTAATTCTTCTATTTTGTCTGGAAATACTTCATAGATAACTGCAGTTCCTCCGCTTCCAATTATTTTTGTAAGTGGGAGCTTTATTTCGTTATTTTTCAACTCATTTATCGTTCCAGCTCTTGTAAGTGCTCCGTATTTTTCTAGAGCACTGAGGTATTTTCTTTCATTATTATCAATAATAAAATCAGAACCTTTGACATAGGTTTTTCCGCCTGCTTCAAATAAAGCATCTTCTAGATATTCTATAATTTCTTTGAAACCATCTATTGAAATTTTTGCCATAATCATTCCACCACGTTCAGCCTTGGGTAGATGCCCAGGCATTTCAGCTCGTCGAGCATAAGCTTGAATGCATAGCTCATGCTGACGTCAACTATCTTGCTCTTCTTGCAGATAGCGCAGTGCCTTCTTCCCTTTACCTTGTCGTCTATAGCAACCAGACCGCACCTCTGGCATATGGGTATTATGTAACTGTCAGAGCTGAACCTCTCCTTCAGCAGCAGCGAGGTGCCGTGCGCAATAAGGCAGTCCTTTTCCATCTCACCAAGACGAAGGCCGCCCTGCTTGACCCTGCCGGCTGTTGGCTGCTTTGTGAGCAGCGTTATAGGTCCGCGTGCACGGGCCTGTATCTTGTTTGCAACCATGTGATGCAGTTTCTGGTAATAGCACGGCCCGATCATTATCCTTGCCTCGTACTCCCTGCCTGTAATTCCGTCGTATAAGCACTCTTTACCATCATCCCTGAACCCGAGCTTTATCAGAGCCTTTCGCATATCTGCCTCACTCGTGTTTCTGAACACAGAGGCGTCATCCCTTTTGCCGTTCAGGGAAGATGCCTTTGCCCCTATTATCTCCAGCACCTGTCCCATTGTCATCCTGGAAGGAATAGCATGCGGGTTAAGTATGATGTCCGGTGTCGTGCCTTTGCCTGAGAAAGGCATATCTTCCTCAGGCACTATGAGCGCAACTATGCCCTTCTGTCCGTGCCGTGAAGCAAATTTATCGCCCAGCTCAGGTATTCTTTCTGACCTTACCTTTATCTTCACGAGCTTGTTTCCGCTGGCTGTTTCCGTAAGTATGACGCTGTCAACAATCCCTTCCTCACCGTACCTTATTGTCTCGCTTGTTTCCCTGCGGTTCTCTACCTCGGTCATGAAGCTCTCCATAGGGCCGAAGAACCTCAGCGGAGAGATCTTGCCTACAAGAACGTCGCCTGACTCAACCCTTGTTTCAGGGCTTATGACACCGTCGCTTGTCAGGTTTGCATATGCCTCGTCTGTCCTGTAGCCAGACACGCTCTTATCTGGTATTTTTATTTCATCTCTTTCAATGCCCCAGTATCTCTTTTCCTCAGTGACATAGCTCCTGAATGCATATGATCTTCCGAATCCCCTTTCCAGAGACGCCTTGTTAACAACAACCCCGTCCTCCATGTTGTAGCCCTTGTAGCTCATTATGGCTATTACTATGTTCTGGCCCTGCGGGTGCTCAGCCATATCAATCTCATCGCCTACTGCTGTTTTTACCAGCGGCACCTGCGAGTAGAAGAGAATGTCTGATTTGGTGTCAACCCTTGCATGGAAGTTTGTGCTGTATATCCCAAGGGACTGGCCAGACATCTTTGCTCCGAAGTTGACCCTGTCTCCACGGTTGTATGCTGCAAAAGGCACAAGCGAAGCAGACAGCCCGAGTATTACGCCTGGGTCTATTTCCAGGTGCGTGTGATTCCTTGTAATGTCCTCTGGTTTAAGAGCGACTAAGGCATTGTCTTCCTCGTCTGCATCCAAGTACTCGATAATGCCTTGCTTGAGCAGGTCGTACCAGGACAGTTGCTTATTATTCAGCTTTTCTACTATCTTCTCGTTTAGCTTCGGCCTGCCGTTCTCAACTATTATAAGCGGACGCTGCAAACGGCCTGAATCCGAGTTAACGTGTATCTCCTCGAACTCAGGGAAGAATACCACGTTTATGTGATGCGAAAAATGCCCTGCCCTTCTCTTTTTCTTTATCTTTTCAAGAAATCTTTCTGCATCGCCAACAGTTCCGATAACGCTTCCGTCCAGAAAGACGGTATTCGTGCCAGCCTCTTTCTTGACCATGTCTTCGATAAGGCTCCTCTCGCTGTCGCTTGCTGTATCTGATACAACAGCAAAGAGCGCAAGGTATTTTCTAAGGCCGATGTTGACGCCTTCCGGCGTTTCTTCACAGCAGAGCCTTCCCCAGTGCGTTGCGTGCAATGCTCTGGCCTCGAAATGCTCCTGCGCTGAAGAGAGCGGCGAAATAACGTTCCTCAGATGAGCAATGGTCCTGACAAAGTTTGTTCTCTCTAATCGCTGTGAAACGCCTGTTCGGCCTCCAACCCACTGGCCTGTTGCCATGTGTGAGATTATCCTCTTTGTCAGGTAATCGCTTTCCACAATGGACTTTATAGAAGGCATCTTTCCCCTTTTAATCAACTTCTGATACGAATACATTATCCTGCTGACCAGTCCGTACTTGCCAAGCAGTATAGATCTGAACAATATCTCCATGAAATCAGCAACAGACCTCAGCCTCTTGTTGCCGTAATGGTCAATGTCCTGCTCCTTTATGCTCTCTAAGCCAAGCCTTAGGATTTTTCTCATAACCTTTGCCAGGTAGAGCGCCTTTTCTTTCCTGTTCTTCTTGTCCTGGCCAAGATGAGGCAGCAGGTACTTGTCAAGTATGTCATTTATCCTCTTGTCTCTATACTCTTTTTGCGGTATCTTCAGCTTCTTGCCTATGTAATCCTTTGCCTCTTCTAGTGATTTGACATCGAATTCGTATAAATTGAAGTATACCTCTTCCATCTCCTGTTTTTTGGTAGAAATAGCCTCTATTATATCCTTGTCTGTCTCCATTCCTAATGCTCTCAGCAAAACAACCACAGGCAGCTTCTTCAGAGAGGCAAATGATATTGTTACTATACCGTTCCTTCTCTCTAAGAGATGTCTTTGCACAAAGGAAGAGCTCTCGGAATTGATTCTTGCTGTTTCTGCATCTCCCCTTACCTCGATAACAGGCCTGTTTGACAGGACCTCTTCCACCATTACAAGAACCCTTTCAGTGCCGTTTATTATGAAATAGCCGCCAGGGTCCCTGGGATCTTCACCAAGCTCTATTAATTCTTCATCGCTCAGGCCGTTGAGCACGCAGAGCTTTGATTTCAGCATCACAGGCAGTTCCCCTATCTTGACCTCCTTTGCCTCCTGCTCAACACCGTTTATAATAGGCACCATCTCAACGAATATCGGTGAGGCATATGTCAAATCGCGGGTCATTGCCTCCATAGGAGTTATCCTTCTTGTTGCACCGTCTGCTTCCTTGATGTTGGGCTTGGGAATTCTGACCTTGCCCAGCTTTATCTTGAATTCAGCAAGCTCAGGCGTCTCTAACTCAACCTCTCCTATCTCGTCTATTATATGCTGGATTCTCCTGTCTATGAACTCGTTGAAGCTTTTTATCTGGTGCTCAACAAAGCCGACATCGGTCTTGAACGAGTGCAGAAGTGCATTATAATTTGGAGTATTAACCATTCTTTCACCTAGACTACAAGACGGTAATAATAATATTCCCCTACTATAGGGTCGTTCCTCTTGATTCGTATAACGTCTCCTTTCTCTGCCTTCAGAAGAGCAGCAACAGCATCGGTTTTTTTTATCCTGGGCAGCTGCTTTAACGAGACGTTGTAGCTCTTTAGCAGCTCCTCCTTTTCCGAGGGATTCAGAATAACGTGCTCAGGAACAAAATCAGACTGGAATATATTAACCTCTTCCATTACTCTCCACCTTTCAAGACTAAAATGGGCCCGACGGGATGTTCATGACGTAAGCCGTCACCTTACTTCATTTCGAACCCGCGACACCCGGCTGTCCTTTCATCGCAGGGCTCAAACCTTTTAACGCATGTTAAAAGGCCGGTGCTCTACCAGGCTGAGCTACAGGCCCGCGCCTCGGTCGGGATTTGAACCCGAGTCATAGCCGTGACAGGGCTATATGCTAGGCCACTACACCACCGAGGCATTTTCGCATGCTCCCATATATAGTAACGACTAACTATGATGTACTATGATTAGGTTTTCAGAACACCTGGAAGTATTATAACACCCTTGATTATAATTATGTGGTCAGCAACGCCCTGCTGTTCCCAGATCTTCTCCAGTACTTGGCATATCGTTGGAGAGCTTGACTTCCAAGTTCGGAATGGGTTTGGGTATACCCTCTCCGCTTTGGTCGCCAACCACGAAATATATTTTACAATAGTGAAATATTTAAAGTTTGTTATTTGACCGTAATGAAGGAATTATACCAAATAAAGAGAAAACAGTTAATAATCTCTCGTAATCCCTGCTTTAATTTGCCCAAGTACATTCCCACTGGCAATCCTGCGTTCTAATTCCTCTCCTTGGGAATAATAATCAGGGTCGTGTACAACTACAGTAGCCCCATCTCTTTCAGGCCAGATACCGATACTTATCTTTTCTTGGCTGAATGCCTTTTTCCCGTCCTTATACCCTCTGGCCCTGAAAAGCCTGAGTGGTCGGTCACTGCACCATTTGAGTTCAGGCATTACAGTCTCCATTCTTTCTTTTAGGTATTTCTCTGCTTCTTTCGGGTCTTCTGGAAAATCACTCATACTAATACCATGCAAGAAAAAAATAAATAACCTATTTGTTCCAATCAGCCGTCAATGAAACAGCGTCAACAGATTAAACAGTCGCCTTAAATGTTTAAACATGTTTTATCTCCTGCGTTTATAATAGCTTATATCCTGCTATGCAAAAAGAATATTATACCTGAAAAGCATTATTTATTGGACATATCTGGTTTTGGAAAGGTGGTTAAGACTTGGAATGGAGGGAACAGGTTGAAGATACTGATGTTTGGATGGGAGTTTCCGCCTTATTGCATAGGCGGATTAGGCAGGGTCTGCTCCAATTTAGTAAAGAATTTGAGCAATAGGAATGTAAAAATAATATTTGTAACAGCCAAAGGCAAGCCTGATTCCAGCTCTGCGAAAGTCATTTCGATGGAGGATGAGAATATCAAGCTCTGCAGAGTAGATTCTCCTGTATCCTGCTACATGACGCCTGAGGGATATATTAAGGTTGTCAGTGGCAGCAATATCCATGGCCTCTACGGCCATAACCTCTTTGAGGAGGTTGAGAATTACACAAAAAAGGCTGCTGAACTAGTTGCTGAAGAGTATTACGACATAATACATGCGCACGACTGGATGACCTTTGGTGCAGGCATAGAGGCAAAAAAGCAGTCAGGCAAGCCGCTTGTTGTTCACGTACATTCAACAGAGTTCGACAGGGTCGGGGATAACGTGAATCAAAGGGTTTACAGTATAGAAAAAAAGGGCATGCAGGCAGCAGACAGCGTAATAGCAGTCAGCAATTACACAAAAGAAAAGATAGTACAGAATTACGGAATAAATCCGGATAAGATAGCTGTGGTATATAATGCAACTGATTTCAAAAATGCTCCTGCTGAAAATCATGAGATAAAAAGCAGCAAGCTTGTCCTGTTCCTCGGAAGAGTGACCTTCCAGAAAGGGCCTGAATATTTCCTGCACGCTGCAAAAAAGGTCCTTGAGCACGAGAAGAACGTAAAATTCGTAGTAGCAGGCTCAGGTGATATGGAGCCTTATATTATAGATAAGGCAGTAGAACTGAAGATAGCTGACAAGGTCCTGTTTACAGGCTTTCTTGATGAAAACGAGCTGAACAGAATATATAGATTGGCTGATGTCTATGTGCTTCCGTCTGTATCAGAGCCTTTCGGGATAACTGTGCTTGAGGCAATGAAAAGCGGGGTGCCTGTCATAGTCTCGAAAAACAGCGGAGTAAGGGAGCTTGTAAAACACTGCCTTACAACTGACTTCTGGGACATAAACGAGATGAGCGACAAGATACTGGCACTTCTTAACCACGATGTTCTGCACAGTACCCTTAAAATGAACGGCCTGAGAGAGGCGAGCAGCATTACCTGGGGCAGTGCAGCTGATAAATGTCTAGAGGTTTATAACAAACTGGGTGTTTGCTGATGGTTTCGGTCTGTCTTTATTTCCAGGTTCACCAGCCGTACAGGATACGAAGGTATCAGATATTTGACATAGGCAGGCATCATAACTATTTTGATGAAAATAAGAACAAGGAGGTTCTTAACAAGGTGATAGAAAAATGTTACATGCCCACGAACAGCCTGCTTCTGGAGCTTATAAACAGCATGGATGGAAAATTCAAGGTCAGCTTCAGTTTTACCGGCGTTGTTCTGGAGCAGCTTGAGGCATACGCTCCCCATATCATAGAAAGCTTCAAAGCTCTCGTAGACACGGGCTGCGTGGAGCTGCTCAATGAAACGTATTATCACTCTCTTTCCTTTATACACTCCATGAAAGAGTTTGAAAAGCAGATAGACCTGCACAAGAAGAAGATGAATTCTCTGTTTGGCTTCAGGCCAAAGGTTTTCAGGAATACAGAGCTTATATACAACAACGAATTATCGAACTTCATAAGCAGGCTTGGCTATGATGGCATACTTGCAGAAGGCGCAGACCACATAATGGGCTGGAGAAGCCCCAACTTTGTATACAAATCCAAGAGCTCCGGCATAAAGCTGCTGCTGAAGAACTACAGGCTGTCAGATGACATAGCCTTCAGGTTCGGGGAAAAGAACTGGGAGGGCTATCCGCTGACAGCAGACAAGTTTGCCCAGTGGATTAACAAGATAAACGGCAACGGCAATGTTGTAAATCTTTTCATGGATTACGAGACCTTTGGCGAGCATCAGTGGGCAGACAAGGGCATATTCAATTTTTTAAAGGCACTTCCGCCGGAGCTGCTAAAACATCCTGACAACGATTTTGTCACTCCTGGCGAGGCCTTGTCAAGATACAAGCCTGTGGCTGAGCTGGACGTGCCGAACCTTGTCAGCTGGGCTGATATAGAAAGGGATTTGTCTGCCTGGCTTGGCAACAACATGCAGAAAGAAGCTGTAAGACAGCTGCACCTGCTTGAGGATAAGATAATAAAGTCAGGTGATGATAAACTTATAAAAGACTGGAGAATCCTCCAGTCATCTGACCACTTCTACTACATGTGCACAAAATGGTTCGCAGACGGCGATGTCCATAAGTACTTCAACCCGTTCAATTCGCCATATGACGCGTTCATATCTTTCATGAACATAATCAACGATCTAAACATGAGACTAAAAAAGGTGGAGGAGATGAAAAAGATGAATGAAAAGCTGAAGGATGTGCCTGAAGACAAGGTCTTCTGGGCAAATGACGGAGGCGTCATAAAAAACCTGAGGGAGCTTGCACCGGCTTTGAAAAAGATGCACGCAGACACGTTCAGCCACCACGTTAACTCAGAGAAGAATGATTTCTCTAACTGGGTAAGGGACGTGGTTGGTGACCAGGAGCTGGCAGAAGAGCTCAAAGGAATAAAAAACAAGAAGAATGCAGCCTCGATAGTAAGCAACAGGGTAAAGGAGATAAAATCCAGTTAAGCTGATGACATGAAGCTATTGTTCGGGAACGGCAACCTGCTGGTTTATCTGGATGAATTCTCCCAGATAAAGGATTTTTATTTCCCTTTTGTTGGCCAGGAGAACCATATAGGCAAGCAGCCGCATAAGGTTGGAATCTGGGTAGACGGAAAAATGAACTGGCTGGACAAGAGCTGGGAGATAGAAACGCATTACAAGAAAGACAGCCTTGTTGGAAAGATAATTGCCAGGAAAATCGAGATAGGCGTTGAAGTGGAATTCAACGACGCTGTGCATTACAGGGATAACATCTACATCAGGAAGATTACTGTCAGGAATCTAGGTGAGGCACGGCAGCTAAAGCTCTTTCTCTGCCAGTACTTCAGCATATACGGAACTGATATAGGGAATACAGCTTATTACTTTCCGCTAAGAAATGCAATTGTGTATTATAAGAACAACAGATATTTCCTTGTCTCAGGCTCAAAGCCATTCAATGATTTTGCAATAGGCAAATTCAATTTCAACGGTCTGAAAGGCACTTATATGGATGCAGAGGACGGTGAGCTTAGCAAAAGCGCAATAGACCACGGCTCAGTGGATTCTGCAATCTCTTTCCACTTTATGCTTGAAAGCAGCTCAGAAGCCTCTGTCTGCTACTGGATAGCAGCAGGCAAGAAGCTAAAGGATGTCATGGTGCTGAATGAAAACATAAGAAGCAGGCCAGAAAAAATTATCAAAGAGACAGATGATTACTGGAAAAGATGGGTCAGCAAGATAAAGCTGGATGTTGAGGATGATATTCTTGACCTGGTAAAAAGGTCCCTGCTCATAATACGTGCACACGTCGACAACAGGGGCGGCATACTTGCTTCCACTGATTCTGATATACTGAAGCTGAACAGGGATTCATATAACTACATATGGCCAAGGGACTCTGCATTTGCTGCAATGCTTCTTGATGAGGCTGGCTACAGCGATTTGAGCAGATTATTTTTTCTTTTCTGCAGCAAGTCAGTA
>Ga0315537_1002953_pt1 | contig 12784 bp, 10 predicted proteins | sample SalMarSW160270MG_FD_203091 | JGI IMG/M metagenome (GOLD analysis project Ga0315537, IMG submission 203091) | Salt marsh sediment microbial communities from the Plum Island Ecosystem LTER, Massachusetts, United States - Salt Marsh Sediment SW1602-70 ... | reverse complement strand
AGTCTGAGGCACTTATTTCTGACGGCTGCAACGTCAGGTTTTTTGCTCAGAAGCCTTAGTGTAGTTTTCAGGGCCGAGCCTTCATTAGGCTTTACCACGGCTATGATTGCAGCGGTTAAAATGAAAGCAATCATTGGCAGATAATGAATGTATCGGTATCCACCAAGCAGGAGAGTCACGACGCCGAGGAATGTTGCCGCCAAAATAAGCCGGACTATTCTGCATCTGAAGAACCACCAGGCGAACGTTATAATCACCCACGCCAGGAGGGCGAAAAATCCTCCGACAACTACACAGCTTTTCCACCAACCGGGAAGCTGAAGATTCTGACGATACATTTCAATACATGCCGCAATATCTCCGATGCACAAAGCTGCCAGAACCCTTATGTACCAGAATCGCCAGAATGCACCTCTTTTTGGCCTCAAGAAGCCCAAGCCCCAAAGAACAAGAGCAGCTACTATCGGGCCGGCCAAAAACAAAGCCGACTGGAAAGGTTCTTCCTCAATAATATCTCTCAACGACGGAAGGCCGGGCCTGAAGGCCTCAATATAGTGAGAATAGTAGCAGCTGCAGATGGAGTCCAGACTGTCAAGAAGCGACAATAAAAAGGGACCCTGTGCGATACAGAAATAGTACACACAGCCGAGTATGAACGATATGACCCCGACGAGTCCAATCTTGGCCTTCTCACCAAAACCACGAGCAGCAGAGACGAGCAACAATATCGCACAGACCGACAAGAATGCGACAAGCATTCGGCCCGTGTGCACAGCCGGATACGGAGCAAAAGATTGGAACGGGCCTTGTTCTTGTTTTTGTCCTTGACCCTGCTCTGAGGGTCGTCCTTCAGGCTTCTTAGGCGGTATCATCAAAGCACACAGGTCGAGCCGGTCTTTTCTCGCTCGCTCCTTGCTGAGGTTGACTCTTTGCAGTTCCAGACCCTGTGGCTGATGCCAGTACCCGAAACCATACGTCCAAGAGAAAAGTCCCGCCTTCGCGGATAAATCCCGGCCGCGAAGCTGACAAGCTTGCATTTCAGTAAGGGCGTTGGTGATACGCATACCCTTTGCTATGTCACCTTCTGTAAAAGCTGCATTTGCCTGGTATATTAACTCATTTCCAATATCGTAAGTAAACGGATTGCGTTGTTCAAAGTAGTTCAATCCGGACATCAGGAAACGACTCAATTTTGCTTTATTTGTTATGCTTATGGCTCGCTGTCTATAGCTTTCGCAGGGGAAATCATATCCGCTGCAGCCGTTGGCGTGCTCCATCTCTTCAAGGGCCGCATTAATGTCGTTTCCGTTTCTGTCTGCCAAAAGCAGACATGACTTTATGTAATGATAATTCGCATTATTCGGTTCCAATTCGATAAGTCTTTCTGTAAGCCTAAGCGCAATTTGCGGGTCGATTATATCCTCGCGTAAGTACCAAAGGGACTTTGTAAGCTCGAACAGAATGAACTCATTATCAGGCTGTTCAAGAAACTTTTCTGCTATCAGCTCGATAGCATCTTCCCTCTGTCCAAACCAAAGTGTTAGCTGTATTTCTGCGACCGCAGCCGCCTCAGGGTCTTCTTTAGCTGTCTTAGGCGGGATAAGAGGCCCGAGCAGCTTTATCGAATAATCTTCACGTTTGACATGTCTGTAGAGTGATGAATACTCCCGCCATACGATACCGAGGTTTCCCCTTTGCCAGACTGCAAGAGCAAAAGAAACAGCGATGATAATCAGCCAGACTGCTACTCCGCGTTTCATCGTTCTGCCCCCAAGACAATATCGCAGGTCCAAATGAATTGGTAATATCGAACCAATACTCTCAGACCCTTATCCACATTATAACGATTGAATGGCTTTGAAAACAGGTCAAAATCAATGTAATTTTTACCGGGTTAAGACCGGTTTCTCGGCCAAAATTTGATTTTTTTCAAAAAAATCGAAATATTTTTGCTGTGGTGGGCGTCTAAATGGATGGAAAAGCTAATTTTTCCTAAATCCCCCTTCAACTTGGCCGGTCTCTAACGGAGGCCGGCTATTTTTTAGTTGGTTGGGGCAGGGGGGTAAATCGTTGATTACAGGCGTCCGCGTGGTTATCATATCCAGTCATGAGAGTCGGCCTGACTAAATACGGTTTGCCTCAGGTAGCGGCGCTTCCGGCGATTATTCTGGCGGCGATGATACTCTGTTTTCTGATTGGGGTCGTGTTCTTAAACATATGGGTGTTTATGGCCGCAGAATTAGCTTTGGCGGCTTTGCTCATATTTGTACTGACATTCTTTCGTGACCCGTACCGGGTAATTCCGCTGGACAGCTATATACTGCTGGCGCCGGCGGACGGGCGAATCACGGATATCGAGCAGGTGAACGAGAGTGAGTATATCGGCGGGCCGGCACTGCGGATAGGTATATTCCTGAGCATATTCGATGCACATATCAACCGCGCGCCGTGTGAGGTGAAAGTAGCGCAGATAAATTATAAAAAGGGGAGGTTCAAAGATGCCCGTGACCCGCTGGCGGGCAAAGTAAACGAATCGAACGACCTGAAACTCGTTCGCACAAAAGACCCTGCCGATAAGCTTATCCTGCGGCAGATAAGCGGGGCCGTGGCACGGCGGATAGTGTGTAAGGCGGGGGCGGGAGATGTGCTGGCGGGCGGCGAAAAGTTCGGTATGATAAAATTCGGCTCGCGGACGGAGCTGTACGTGCCGCTGCGCAGTGATATCGAGTGTGTTGTACGGGTTGGGGACAAAGTAAAAGCGGGACTGACGATTCTGGCGAGGTACAAAATATGCCGAAACTGAGGACACAGGCGGCCAGGCGTTCGTTGCTGCGCAATGTTCGCAGGCAGCGGCTGAATTATATAACGGTGCTGCCTTCGCTTATAACGATACTTAACGGTCTGTGCGGTTTCACTGCGATTGTGCTGGCGGGTCTGAGTTCGAAATATGTTCTTGGCCGTCAGTTTACAGCACTTGCCGCGGCGGGATACATGGTATTGATTGCGATGATTGCCGATATGCTGGACGGGCGGGTTGCGAGGATGAGCCAGAATACATCGAGCTTCGGAGGGCAGTTAGACAGTCTGTGCGACGTAATAAGTTTCGGTGCGGCGCCGGCTTTTATCACGATGAAGGTTCTGGAACAAAATGTGCTCGCTGCGGGTCTTAGTCCTGTACTTGAGACGTATCTGCAAAGATTCTTCTGGCTGGCTGCTGCTGCTTATGTAAGCTGTACTGCGATTCGCCTGGCGCGATTCAACGTGGAGAATGAAGAGGATGAGTCGGCTCATATGAGCTTCATCGGTCTGCCGAGCCCTGCGGCTGCGGGGGTGCTGATAAGCCTTGTGATATTTCATCAGGAAACGATACCGGAGATGCTGGAAAAAGGCAGCAGCGTTTACGCGGCTTTTCAGAACACGATTGTCTTTGCGCTGCCTTTCGTGGTGTTGGGCGCAGGGATTCTTATGGTCAGCAGGATTCGGTACACGCACGTTCTGAACAGATACTTCAAGGGCAAAAAGCCCTTTGCATATCTTTTAACGAGTCTGTTGGCGCTTGGACTGGTTATATGGGTCAGACAGCCGGCCCTGGTTATCGGTTTTTGCACGTTCGGCGCCAGCGGGTTTGTAAAGTGGCTTTACCTGCGGCTGTTGCGGGGCAAGGCGTCGCTTGAAAAGGTGGTCGACGAAAAATCACAGATGTCGACTGCTCAGGCGGACACCAACGGCTGAGTACTGAGGCAGGCGAGCAGGAGGCTTTTTCTAATGTTCGGCGGCTGACCGAATCAATTCGCTGCTTTGAGGTCCTGCTGTTTTGCGCTGAACTGATTTATCTGGTAATACCGCTCGACGATGTTGCAGAGACGCCTGAGGGTCTCGCGGCCTTCGGTGCTTGCTTCGAGCCCGACAATCTGCATACCAAGGCAAGTTCCGTCTGCATTAGCGGTGGGTAGCGTGCTTCTTATCTGGGCATTGAACATAATGGGCTGTTCGTAGGGCAGCGGCGTAAAACGCAGAGTGACAAACTGGCCTTTCCTGAAATCGGGGTTGAGCGAACTGTCAACGATGACTTGCAGTCCTCCGGCACTGATATCAATGAGTTTGCCCTGCCAGTATTTGTCAGGCGGCTTTCTCTCTTGCTGATGACTGCGGTGCCACAGAGTGACATTTACCTTCAGTGACTTTGGCACGTTTACGCGGAAGTAACTTCGCCGTTCCACGATTTCCACCCGGTCCGGCACCATAAAGACTATCCGTGCAGCCTCTTTACCCGACTGCTCAAAATCTTCCACCGTTGTGTCGAAGACAACTTTGCCGTAGCGATACTTGAGGGAGACACCCACAGGCTGATTCAACTGGATGTTCACCGGATGCGGCCTGTCGTTGTGCATCACCTGAACGCTCAGGCGGCTGGCCCCCATGTGCTTGAGCAGTATTTTTGCGACGTGCCATTTGCCTTTTGAGAGGTAGGACATAATGGCCGGTATCTCCTCCTCAATGACAGATTGTAAAAGTTTCCTCGGCTCGGCCCCGCGTGGGATAGTCAAGTCATTCATACCCGTTCCCTTCGACATTTCACCGGGTTCCCATTTTGCGATACGTCGCAAAACGGGGTCCCGTTTTTTTCCGCTTCGGCAGGGGCGGTTTTGCCCCTTCCGATACGGCCCCCGTGTCCAATTAAAGCGTAAGAATTGTCCAGCCTGCCGCAAAATGCGGAGAAACAATTTTCTCACACCGCAGGATGTACGGATTATTCACAAGGTTGCAAAAGTATTACCAAACAGTTATGATTCGCTATGCAAATGAGTTACGACGAGCAGTTAAAAAAATACGGGGCCGATAAAATCTTCCTTCTGGCGCTGCTTGCGTTTTCGCTGCTTCTTGCATATTTGTTAGTCAGGGCGAAAAAGACCATCGTGCTCGGCGAGCCGGTAGGGATTCCTGGAGCAGGCATTTCAGTCCGACTACCTAACGGCAACGGCTGGCAAGGTGATAATCGATGGGAACATAACGAGGATACGCTTGTACTGCGCAGCGTTTTCCGTCCGAGTACGGGGTCTAACTTCGCTGATGTCGTTTGCATGTATCGGCTTGCATCTTTCCGGGATTCAGCACATGCATGGCTGGAGCAGTATGCGGCGCAGTTCGATGCAGCGAGTCCTGAATATGTAACACAAGAGTTGGAAACGGCCAGTCTGGAGTGGGTCTATATTAAGCAAGCCAAGCGCATGTCTAATATGTTGGCAGCGACCGTGCCACTGGGCTACGGCAGATGGCTCGATATAGAGATAAGACAGAGAACCGGCGAAGATGACCTGGTACGAAACGTGTTTGAGAAAATGGCAAAGCACATCGGCATCAAAGACAACGAATTGCTCGGCAGAGGCATTGAAATAATAAGCCAACTAAAAGCTACGGGACTGGACAAGGTGATGCTTCAACCGGAGGGGCCTTATTATTACTTAGTGAAGGATTCGAGCCAGCGCGATGTTGGTTTCGTGGTAGAGATGCTGCTTAAATCGAGAAATACAGACCAAACCGAGATTCAGGTCGCAGGTTTCAATTATATCACAAAACCTAATCGATGGGAAACGGCCATGCTGTTCAAGGGCGACTCTAACCTTGATGAGTATGTTTTGGAAAGTGAAACAGACCAGAACAGGATTGTCCGGATAAGAAAAGGGCCACTGACAATTCGTGGCCAGGAGAAAAACGTCAGGACATCAACCAGGGTTTTAGTTTCCCAGGGCGAGCGGATTACAGTTCACAGGCTGAGGCCTGACTTCGACGAGCCCAGTCGAGTCGACTCGACAGAGTTTGAGGCTAAAATCGGTGAAGCGGCTATACCTGGTGCCGTTATTGAGGCCGTGTATGTTCAAATGATAAACAGCAATACGAGTAAAATGATGGTTGACATAATCTTTGGTGACGGGCAGGTAAAGCCGGCGGTAATTACAGTAAGCAAGGCACCGAATGGTGAATCACAAATCAGCCGTATTGTGAAAATAGAATATCTCGGTTTAAATGAAGCGGAAGAGACTTATCTTGACAATAAGATGCAAGTTGTTAAGAAGATGTTAAGGCGAAACGGTATATTAGTTCTGGAGCCAGCCTCACAGGATGACCTTAAGCGACGATTTCCGGAGCGGGCAGATTACATCCTGCAAAGAAGCCAGGCAATTAAACAGGGCAGACTTTAACTACAATGGATTTTAGAGGTACTGAATATGTCCGGCGGAAACAATTTATATGATTGCATAATCGTCGGTGCCGGGCCCGCGGGGCTGGCAGCGGCGCTTTATACTGCAAGGGACCGGCTGAGCACGATAGTGCTGGAAAAGTTTATGCCCGGCGGTCAAATCAGCAATACCGACCGAATCGAAAACTATCCCGGCTTTGAAAAGGTAGATGGGCCCGGCCTGATCATGAATATGCAGAAACAGGCCGAGGATTTCGGGGCTGAAATAAAAACCGGCAGCGAAGTAACAGGCCTGGCTAAACTGGATGACGGCAATATTGAGGTCGGTTGTGATAATGACAAATACACGGCGAAAGTCGTGATACTGGCGCCGGGCAGCGATTACAGGAAGCTGGGAATACCCGGCGAGGATGAATTCAGAAGCGCCGGAACGGGGGTGAGCTATTGCGGCACCTGTGATGCGCCGTTTTTCAAGGGCAAGCAGGTCGTGTCGGTCGGCGGCGGCAACACGGCAATCGAAGAGACGCTGCACCTGTGCAAATTCGCAGAAAAGGTGACGCTTATCCACAGGCGGGACGAGTTTCGCGCAACGAAGGTGCTGGCTGAGGAGCTTTTGGCAAAGGCGAATGAGCCGAACTCGAACCTGGTCGTAAAGTACAGCACGGTAGCTACTGCGATTGAAGGGCAGGGTAAGGTTCAGTCGGTCAAACTCAAGGACATCAAGATGGGCAAGACGGAAGATTATCCGTGCGACGGCGTTTTCATTTTCATCGGTATGGTGCCGAACACAGGTTTTCTTAAAGGTTTCGTTGACCTGACAGAGGCCGGCTTTATCAAGTGTGATTGTGCCTACCTTCGTACGAAGGTGCCGGGCGTTTTCGCGGCGGGTGATTGCCGGGTCGGTGCGGCGATGCAGCTTGCAACGGCGTGCGGCGACGGAGTTATCGCGGCGATGATGCTCAAACAGTATCTGCGAGACCCGAACTGGTGGAACCAAAGGGTCAGCGACTCGCTTCAGCCGGGCGGGTGGTAGTAACTTTAGGCAACTTCAACCCTGGCCTGCGGGTCGAAAGGATTGGTCCGCATCGCCAGCGAGAACAGGTAGGGATAATTACACTTTAGATGTTCCATGTAATCGAGCCATTGTCTGACCAGAAGTTTGTATGCCCTGGTAATATCACCAGCCAGGTGCTTATAGTCGCTGTCCGGCAGCTCACCAAGTCCCTGCCGATGGGATAACTCCTCGGCCAGGTGCGTAACGGCCCATAGCAGCTCGGTAAATTCCTCGCGTTCGAGCAAATTCTGATTTTGCAAAAGGCCGAGCAGGAAGCCTCGTTCTGCAACAATGAACTGTTGCAGGCCCGGAAGGTCGCCCCTGCGGCAATCGATTTTGAATTCGCGATTTTTCAGGATTTTGCTGACTTTATCGAAGTGTGCATCAGTCCACTCATTGTTTACTATCAGGTGCTTTGAGATACTGTCTGCGTCGGTATCAAAGGCGCTGAAATACTTAAGCAGCCTGGTGCCGACCTGTGCGAAGAATGCGCCTATCACCATATTCATCTTCTTCAGCATCGAGCGCTTCTCCCTTTCGCTAAGCGCCGCGTGGATAATGAGAGTGACCATCAGGACCTCTATAAAGACAAAGGCTATGTCGCCGACCAGGTAAATAAAGATGTGATGAGCGTCGCGAAAGATGACCCAGTGCAGGGCATAAACGAGCGCAGACAGAGACACCAAAAGGATTCCAAGCCTGATTCTCTGGTTTAATGTATTGTTCTTTTGCATAATATCACCTTGGGCCAAAGCGTACTAAAAGTGGCGTGGTTTTTCAAGTCGCAGCACAAAAGTATTGATATGCGGGGCGAATACTTTATCCTAATGGTCGAATGCAGAGCCCTTTGGGAGAATACTTGTGAGGACAGGGAAACTTGGCAACAGTGGCCTTGAACTGACTACAGTGGGTCTCGGCGCCTGGGCAATCGGCGGGCCGTGGGAATTCGGCTGGGGACCGCAGGATGACGAGGATTCGATTCGTACAATCCGCACTGCGCTCGACGAGGGAGTCAACTGGATAGATACTGCACCGGTATACGGACGCGGACGGTCTGAGGAGGTTATCGGCAGGGCGTTGAAGGACGTTGCTGAAAAGCCTATCATTGCGACCAAGTGCAGCTTGGTGTGGGATGAAGAAAGAGACAAAATAAGCTGCCTGCGGGCCGAAAGTATCCGCAACGAGTGTCATCAAAGCCTCAAACGTCTGCGCATCGAGGTCATCGACCTGTACCAGATGCACTGGCCTGAGCCGGACGAGCAGCTCGAAGAAGGAGTTGGCGCGATGGCCGAATTGCAGCAGCAGGGCAAGGTGCGATATATCGGCGTGTCAAACTTCAGCGTCGAGCAGATTCAGCGGGCACAAAAAGTCGCTGGCATAGTGTCACTGCAGCCGCCTTACAATATGCTCCGCCGTGATACAGAAAAAGAGCTGCTGCCGTATTGCGGTAAAAACAATATAGGCGTCGTCGTGTACAGCCCGATGCAGAAGGGACTACTGACAGGCAAGTTCACTGCCGAAAAAGTAGCCGGCCTGCCCGAAGGAGACCACCGGAAGATGGACCCCGAATTCAGAGGGAAAGCATTCAGCGCTACACTCGAGCTGGTTGAGAATCTCAAACCCATAGCCGAGAGAAACGGAATTACACTTGCCCAGCTTGCGATTAGCTGGGTTCTGAGAAGAAAGGAAGTAACTGCGGCAATAGTCGGGGCAAGAAGGCCGCAGCAAACCAAAGAAACTGCACCGGCGGCGAATATAGATTTGGACCCGGAGACAATCGAGGAAATCGAAGAACTGCTCGAAAGACGTCTGCAAAAAATAAAGAAATAAGTTTCGATGAGAGATTGTAACGATGGCAAAGAAAAAGGACGTTTACGTCAGCCCGCTGGTTGAGAGAAACGCATCCGTTGAAATGGCTGAGCTTTTCGGGGCACAGAAGAAATTCAGCACGTGGCGGAAGCTTTGGCTGGAGCTGGCGAAGGCACAGAAGAAACTCGGGCTGGACATCAAACAGGGCCAGATAAACCAGATGGCCCGGCACATCGAGGACATCGACTTTGCCAAAGCCGCCCGTTATGAAAAGAAGCTCCGCCATGATGTAATGGCCCACGTTCATACATTTGCTGATGCCGCGCCGAAGGCGGCGCCGATTATTCACCTCGGCGCAACGAGCTGCTTTGTGGGCGATAACGCGGACCTGATAATAATGCGGGAGGCGATGCAGATAACAGCCGAAAAACTCGCCGCGGTAATATACCAGTTAGGCAAGTTTGCCCAGCAGTATCGTTCCTTGCCGACGCTGGGTTTTACACACTACCAGCCGGCGCAGTTGACAACCGTTGGTAAGCGCGCAACGCTGTGGTGTTACGAGTTCGTGATGGATTTGCAGGAAGTCGAATACAGGCTGGAAAATTTGCCGTTGCGGGCAGTCAAAGGCACGACGGGTACGCAGGCTTCATTTCTTGAATTGTTTGACGGAAACAATTCGAAAGTCAAAAAGCTCGACAAAGAATTAGCCGCCGCATTCGGATTCACTAAAACCTGCGCAGTCACCGGCCAGACCTATCAGCGCAAGATTGATACGCAGGTAATCAACTCACTGGCCTCGATAGCGCAGTCGGCGCATAAGTTCTGCAATGATATCCGGCTGCTGGCGAACCTGAAGGAAATCGAAGAGCCTTTCGAGAAATCACAGGTTGGCTCGTCGGCAATGGCCTATAAGAGAAATCCGATGAGATGCGAGCGAGCGACGTCATTGAGCCGTCTGGTTATAAGTCTTGCATCGAGTCCGCTGATGACGGCCTCCGAGCAGTGGTTCGAGAGGACCTTAGACGATTCAGCCAACCGGCGGGTAGTCATCCCGGAGGCCTTTCTGGCAACTGACGGTGTTCTTGAAATCCTGATTAACGTGCTCGACGGACTGGTGGTGTATCCGAAGACAATCGCCGCTCACGTCGAGGCGGAGCTGCCGTTTATGGCCACCGAAAATATACTTATGGCTGCGGTCAAGACCGGCGGAAACCGACAGGAGCTGCACGAAAAGATTCGCCTGCACAGCCACGCAGCGGCGGCGCAGGTGAAGAATTTCGGCAGGCTGAATGATTTAATCAGCAGGCTCAAGGCGGATATGGAGTTTAGAAAGGTCGATTTCGAGCGGCTGCTTCGGCCTGAAAACTACATCGGCCGGGCGCCGAAACAGGTGGATGAATTTCTGGCTTCGGTGGTGACGCCCATCCGCAGAAGATATCACTCGGCAATAAATAAAAAAGTCGAACTTAACGTCTGAGGAGATTCTTGACCGTGGAAAGGCAGGAACTGATAAGGCGCATCAAAGAAACCGCGTACCTGGAAGGTGATTTTACGCTTCGCAGCGGCAAGAAAAGCAAATACTACCTCGATAAGTATCTGTTTGAGACCTGCCCGGATATATTAAAGGCGCTCGGCGCCGAATTCGCACGGTATGTCACCGATGACGTTACTTTGATTGCCGGGGCGGAACTGGGAGGAGTCGCTCTTGCTGCGGCGACTGCTATGGAGACCGGCAAAAACTGGCTCATCGTTCGCAACAGCAAAAAGGGCTACGGCACGGGCAAGATGACTGAGGGGGTGCTTAAAGACAACGACGTTGTGCTGCTGGTAGAAGATATTGCCACTACAGGCGGACAGGTGCTCGAAGCCGCCAAAGTCATTACCGAAGCAGGCGCCAAAATAAGCGAAATTGTCTGCGTTATCGACCGCAAACAAGGGGCCGCCGAAAACATAACCGGCGCAGGCTATAAATTCGAGAGCATACTCACCAAAGACGACCTCGGTATAAAGGACTAACACCATTTCGGACAAGAAGAACATTGCCATATTGGGTTCGACCGGCTCTATCGGGCGAAACGCCTTGCGTGTTATCGATGCCCTGGGTGAGTCCTATAGCGTCGTCGCCCTAAGCGCACATCGCAACTACAAGCTGCTGGCCGAGCAGGCTCAGGCGTACCAGCCGAAGTTTGTCTGTATATCCAACCCCGATTCATACAAACCTCTGCTAAAAATGCTTAGCGGTTTTGAAGGCCAGATATTCTGCGGCCCGGAAGGTTTGACTCAGATTGCCGAGACGAAAGATGTCGATATCGTTCTGACCTCGATTGTCGGTTCTGCGGGACTGCCGGCAATTGCGGCGGCGGCGAAAAAAGGTAAGCGACTGGCAATAGCCAATAAAGAACCGCTTGTGGTTGCAGGACAGATGCTTACCAGACTGGCGAAAGAGAACAACTGCGAGATTCTTCCGATTGACAGCGAACACTCCGCGATTTTTCAAGCGATGCAGGCTGGTTCGGTCGATGAAGTAAACAGGATAATCCTTACCGCTTCGGGCGGGCCGTTTCGCGGCTGGCCGATTGAGCAGATACGCGATGCAACCGTCGAGCAGGCCCTGGCTCACCCTGTCTGGAACATGGGCCCGAAAATTACGATTGACTCGGCGACCATGATGAACAAGGCTCTCGAGGTGATTGAGGCCCACTGGCTGTTCGGACTGCCGGTGGAAAAGATAGATATACTCGTTCACCCGGAATCGATTGTCCATTCGATGGTCGAATATATCGACGGCTCTGTAATCGCGCAGCTGGGTACGCCGGATATGTGCCTGCCGATTCAGTATGCACTGACGTATCCGAAGCGGGTCAAAGGTATTACGGAGCGTCTGAAGCTCGATGAACTGACTAAGCTGACGTTTGAGAAACCGGACTCTGAAAAGTTCCGCTCTATCCGGCTGGGTTATGAAGTGGCACGGGCCGGTGGAACGGCCGGCGCGGTATTTAACGCAGCTAATGAGGCGGCGGTCGGACTTTTCCTCGATGGCAAGGTTCGCTTTGGTGCAATAGTAAAATTGATTGAACACTGCCTCGACAAACATAATGTTAAGACGGATGTATCGCTTGATGAACTGCTGGCCGCAGACGCCTGGGCCAGAAATGAGGTTTACGAATGCCTGAACCAAAACGTGCACTGAACCGTCACTACCTGATATGGGTGCCGATTATCATACTGTCTGCCTACCTAGTGATAAGCAACATCAGGGTCTTCAGCAACATGCTGATTGTAGTGATTGGGTTCGGCGTGATGATTTTTGTGCACGAACTCGGGCACTTCACCGCCGCCAAGCTCTCAGGGATAAAGGTCGAAGCCTTTTCAATCGGCATGGGGCCCGTGCTCATTGGATTGTCCCGCTCTGAAAAGGGCTACAGGGTCAGAATTCTGCCTGGGCTTATTAAAAATACCGAGGGTGAATCAGGCCAAGATGGTTTTTGCTTTACCGTTGGCAGAAAAGCAAAACCCGGCGAGACCGAATATCGCGTCAGCCTGATTCCCTTCGGCGGATTCGTCAAGATGCTCGGCCAGGAAGATGTCATCCAGGTCGAGAAATCCGACGACCCGCGAAGCTTTGCGAACAAGCCCGTCGGGGCCCGCTTTTTGGTAATAGCATCCGGCGTCTTCTTCAATGCCATAAGCGCAATTCTGCTTTTCATGATTACCTTCATGGT
>Ga0315537_1002949_pt1 | contig 12791 bp, 7 predicted proteins | sample SalMarSW160270MG_FD_203091 | JGI IMG/M metagenome (GOLD analysis project Ga0315537, IMG submission 203091) | Salt marsh sediment microbial communities from the Plum Island Ecosystem LTER, Massachusetts, United States - Salt Marsh Sediment SW1602-70 ... | reverse complement strand
TTTCTTCTGCATGGCTACTCCTTTCAAAAAAGTTTAAGTTATTTTCTGGCCTGATATTATCTAAAAATCAGGCCGGAGTAGCCATTGCTTTTTTCAACCTCCAACTATGGATGGGACAAGTTCCCCCTTTGTAACTGGTTATTGTCTACTGACTTCTGACTACTGACTTCTGAAACCTTGCTTTTATCTGATCAATGTTACATTCTAAATTCTCAATTCTACATTTCTGTTCACATTATACCAAACCTATTTATAATGTTCAATGAAAATCGAACTTTTTAAATAAAAAAATCGACTTTTTCTGGCAACTATTTCTACATTCTAAATTCCCCTTCCTGCTCCTTATTCCTCTTGCATCCATTGGTTGCATAGGATAGCTATATCAAGGAAATTGACTATTATGTCTTTGTTGGTATCTCCAGCAGGGACTGTTCTATCCAGAGCATAAACTCGTAAAAATCGGCGATAACCCTGAGTTCTTTGCTCATAGTCATCTCTAATTTTCAAATTTGATGCTCGCTTCGCTCGGATACAAAGGGTAAAAGTGCAAAAGAGCAAAGGGTTAATTTAAGTCCAGGACAACACGAAATCCGTGGAGGCCCCTGTCGCGAACGCCCGGCCCACTGCTACCGCTACGGTGCCGATCCGCCACCCGACAGTGGTTCGCTACTACAGCCCAACAGCCACCGCGAATAACACGAGAGGTCCCACTCATCGGACCTGTCGGATTGTCTGTTGGGCTGTAATTGTAATAATCAGAAGCCCACCAGTCGTTGCACCAATCCAAGACATTACCACCCATACCATAAACACCATAACTATTAGCGCAAAAACTGTCTACCGGTGATGTATAGGGATGTATTCCGTCATTCCAGGTAGGATGATGTCCCTCCGTCAGGCTGACATCATAGGAATAATAGGGAATGCCTCCTTCCCATAAACTGTAGTAGTTTGCCTTGCTGTGTGAGATGGTATCGCCCCAGGGAAAACGCTTACCGGAAAGCCCTCCGCGGGCAGCGTATTCCCACTCTGCCTCGGTTGGAAGACGATAACCTTTCTTGGCAAAATCACAGTGCCAGTTTGGGTCACAGGGGTCATAGAGTGGTTCGTATCCTTCCTTCTGACTCCTCCAGTTACAGTAGGCAGCCGACCCGTACCAGCTTACCATCACCATCGGGTCATTTGCCATATCACGGCCACCCTTGGTCCGCACGCTGAAAACGCCGCCTGAACACTCAATCTGACTGAAATCGTTAAAATCGCTTGTATCACAGTACGGGAAGCTATTACTGTAGTCTGAAGATGCATAGACTATACCTCCGTCAACCTTTATTTCGTTGGCATAATAGGCAGAATTGAGATAATCACTGTATTGCTGATTGGTAATCTTATAGCGGCCCATAAAGAACCAATCAAGCGATACCGTATGGACGGGCAATTCATCAGATTCACCATCACCAAGATTGTCTCCCATCTCAAACTCCCCGTCAGGTATATATACCGTGTCGTCGGAAACACACGGATCGGTAGTTAGCCACTGGTCTGCCATTAGAGAAAAATCTTCAAAATCGACAAAACAATCGCCTGTGAGATCAGCCGATGGACAAGCAGCAAGGGCAAAGTCTCCTGAACTTGTAATCACAATAAAAAAAATAAGAATAACTAAACTTTTCCGCAACATTTTTTGTTCCTCCTAATTATTATAGACTTCATTTCGTGTTCATATTAGCTCTGTGGCAAACCACTACAGTAAATCCTACCCCACAGGCTTGAAATCCTCGTCCCATTCATTCCTACTGTCCTCCAGCCCCCTAATATTACTTTTTTGATTCGGTTTTCGCAAAAACACACAGCTATTATTGAGCATGCGGTCAGGCTTATGGCGATTCAGAAGAAGCGTTAAAAGAGACGCATTTTATCTATCCTCCTCCCGGATAGCCGGAAAATAAATAAAAAACAGTATAGCAGCTTTTTTCTACGTTTCAAGAAAAAAGTCTGATTTTTCAGCTGGTCTTAGCGGTCAACTTTTTAAGACGTTTTTGGGCACTTTGGACATATTTAATAAGCCGCTGGGCATAACTACTGGTTTGGCCTTTCCAGAACCAATTGATAATCTTTCCAATTTTGTCACTATCTAATGTATGCCAATCGCCAAAACATAAATCAGCGGGCAGATTATACTCTTTCGCATTTGCCAGCAGCACAGCGACACCGGCCATCGCCCCTATTGCCATATTCTTCGGCTCGATACCATATTCCAATGCCAGACTCATCGTGCCGAATATGCGGCCGTTTATTGAGAGTTTGCGGACCGCATCGCGGCCGGCCCGTGCAACAGTATCGGCCAGGTACGGATTGGTTATGCGTTCAAGCAGGTCCTCAGCATAGTCTTTAAGCCCTGTATCGGTAAAAAGCACATCTGCTATATGGGCGTGCTTTTTTACAAGTGCGGCACCGCACTCATCCGAAAAAGCCGAGCCGGCAATTTGCATAACGGCCTCGTCGCCCTTTAGCTCACTCATTGAAATTGCCCCCTTAACGGCGCCGATAAAGCCAAGCAAAGTGTGTATCGCATTATGGCCGAAAAGTTTCGCTTCCTCGAAGGGTAATAAATCATCCTTTTCGATAAAGACTTCAATACCGGGCTTGAAATCGCCAACTGCCGTTCGGCTGACTAAAATTCGATTGAACTCCTCTACCAAAAAAGCACGCTCAATAACCGGCGCTATCGCGGCAAGTTTGCTCCTTTTAATTTCCGCCGGGTCGGTGACTACCCTGCTCATTTTACCGATGACGGTGTTAAGAAACTGCACCCGCTTGTGTGTGAGACCTACGATTTTTTCAGTAACGTTCTGCTCAAGTATCTGGGCTGCATGATTGTTATTTTCCGCTGTATATATTATGGTTGCATTCGCCCTGCTGTTCTTTAATCCCTTCGCTATCAACGAAGCGGGACTGTTCTCTGCGCCCGCTTCATAGAAATCCACGGAGGGAAGGCACGTAGCTATTTCTGTGGCCTCGGCCAGGACTTCAAGAAGTGTCTGCCTGTCCCCTACGACATTGGGATTGAGCAGCTCAACATTGTCAATCTTTACGGTGTCAATGCCATCGGCCCTCGCCACATTGACAGTATAACTTCCGTTGTTGGCTTTGACAGCATCGACCAACTCGGCGTCAATCTCAGCCACAACGATGCGCGAAAAGTTACCGCTCTGGAAAGCCTCTTTGGCGAACAATCCGCTCTGGATGGGTCCAAATCCGAATCCGACAAATGCGTGTTCAGCCATAATTAGTGACCCGCAGCCTTTAGAAAGCGTTTGATTTGCTCTTTGTCGGTCAGGACCGTCATTTCGAGGTCATACGTCCTGCTCTTTCCCGGCGCGAGCTGAATCAGCTTCTTCTGTTCTCTGGCCTTGTTCCGGCCGATGGGTGGGTTCGTACCCGGCTCCAGCGCCGTAACATACTCCCCCGGCCCCCAGTGCTGCCAGTTGGCAAGGCAGGGTAATTGCCTCTTCTTATATTTCATAGCCAGCGCAAAGCCAAGCCTTCGATTGTAAAGACCTACGGTACAGACGCCCTTCTTGTCGGCCCGAACATCGATAAAGCCGCACGCTTCGCCGCCCCCTCTGTGACTGTCACGCGGCTTTTGGCATTTTCGGAAATTGTGTTTGCTGTTGAATATATCATTATCCATATCCAGACCGCGAGAGACGCATTTCCCTTTCCACACAATGTCGGTGCCTTCATCGACCAGCGACCAGCCGAAGTTACAGTGATACAGAATCATATGAGGCGTGGCAGTATTTCCCATATTTGTCACCACATCGTGAATTATAATAGTCGGTTCACCAAGTGTGCCCGATATAGTGCGTTTCAATTCAAGGGTCGGCCCGAACACGCGAGACTCTTTCACAACTGCCGTTATACTCATTTCCGGCCTTGCTGCCTTGAGGTTGGGCTGCACGATGGATTCGACCTCCGCGGAAATATTGCTGACTCGGCCGTGCAAACCCCGTTCGTCGAGGCCCTCACCTTCAGGCCCGCCGACATGCGTCAGTCCGCAGGTCGTCAATAAGCCGCCGCCGAATGAATAGAGCCACTCCAGCCCGCGGTTGGCGTCAGGCCGCGCTGCCGTGACACCCGCATGGCTTAGCCACGCAAGGCTGTGTTGATTATAGAAGGCATCAGCGATATCCAGTCCCCTGTCGATAACCACTTTGTACCGAAGACCGGAGCCGGTATTGACCCATGCGATTCGTGTCCCTTTGCCAAGCCCATTGTCCAGAACTGCGGTTTCAATACCTCCAATCTGGGCGGGATTGGTAACTTTGTTTTGCCAGGTGGATTTGCGATTGTTTGCAGCCATTTGTATTTCCTCGTCTTTCTCAAATTGATTAACGCAAAGCGTTCTGCAGCGCTTCAAAACTTTCGTATTTTATATTGCTGCGAACAACTTCTAACATTTTCTCATAAGGCTTGATGCCGCCGTATCTGTCATCGAGCGGCGCTTTTATGTAAAGTGACGCAAACAGGTTCCCCATCTGGACCGTTTCTTCAAAATTTATAGAGCCTTTCTCGAATTCATCCAGATGGGAGGCAGCGTATGAAATAAATCCCGCCCTGAACGAGTCTCCCGCCCCGACAAGGTCGACCACCTCGCCGGCCATAAACCGCGACTCGATTCTGTTCGGCCCGTTGACGGACCCATCCGGGCAGATATGCTTTTCGTAGGCGCCGTTACTTACCGTCACGCCGAAAAGCTTCGTCCTGTTGTCTTTGCGCCAGAATCGCTCTGTCAAAAACTCAAGAAAGTGCACGTTATTTTCATGTTCCTCAAAGTCACTCCACGCCCGCCCCGGTGCAAGCGTATTTTCAATCAGCTTGGCCTCATCGCAGGATGTAAAAAACAAATCAACCTCAGGCAGAAGCGGCTCTAAGAGATGGTATCGCTCTATCGACTTACCCGTCCTTATCAGCTCATGGGGATTAGCGGTCAGAGTGTGGCAGTCGACAATCGTAACAGCCCCCTTGCCCCGGCACCATTTGACAAATTCAGCCAAATCCCGCCCCCTGTTGGCGTCGCCCCTGTCGGAAAGGCCCGAATACATATAGTAAACTATGTTCGGCTTTAACCGCTCAGCGGCCCCTTTGAATATCTCAAAATCAAAGTCATCATTGGCACTGGGAAAGTACGCTATTCCCCCCCTATCATCACCCGTGGTACTGTGAATAAAGGTTGTCCCTGTGGGTAAAGTCGGGTGTATGTGTGTCTGCGACATATCGATACCATTCGCAGTCATCAAGTCATAGAAGAACCTTCCCTGGGCGTCTAAGCCATCGTAATCACCCTTGCCGAGGTTGACCCCAATGGCAACTTTCAGGCCGGTTCGTGCTATCAGTGGTGCAGAGTTGCCGGGCCCGCCAGCCGTTGCGAAACCATCCTCAATCCATTCTCTCACCTTTTCCTGGGAGTAGTCGGGAATATCTTCGATTTGACACTTGGCCAGTCCGCCTTTGCCCACCAAATCATCGGCAAATTCAAAATCCGCACTTCGCAAATCCGCTACCGCCGTATTCAAAACCAATACATCTACTGCCATTTTCCCCTCAAACTGAAATATCCGATTTCCTGAGTTTTTACTTGCCCATCAGATGGTCGATTATCAGCATGTCCAGCTCTTCGTAATCCCGCTGTTGGACCAGCTCCTCGACCTTGCTTTTATCAAGACTTCGAACAAGCTCAACCATCCGCAGAAAGATTGTCCTGCTGTTGGACAGATGTTTCGTGGCGACCTCCTGCTTTTGGGTTCGCATCGCTTTCACATCAAGCCCCACAAACTGCCCGTCCTTGCCGTAGTCGTGTTCATCGAGTATCCGTACCTGGTTAAACGCCCTACGCAAATTAACAGTCCCGAAGGCCTTGTCCTCATCGAATTTCAATCCGTTCTGGTCGTTGAGGTGAACCGTAAACAGCTTATTATAAGCAAGGGCAAAGCCCATATCATCCGAAGGGTCCAAGCCCGCTAAAATAGCATGAGCAGTTTCTATGTTAACTCCAACACGTTCCGGGTAGTCCGTAAGATAGCCTATAGCAACGGCGTGGCCGGTCGTTGGGATATAGGCTTGGTCCATCGGCTCGTTGGGCTTGGGCTCAATGGCAATCTTGACCTCCATATTGTAGTGGAGCATGTCGTTGAGCGCATCTGCGATTTGCTCCACCGCCACCTTGCTGTCCTTCGCCTCGCGAATATATGTCCCTTCACGTGCGTACCACACAACGACCAGCTTCGTGCCGAGTGCATCGACAATATCGAGCATCCGCCGGCTGCGGTCCTTCGCATACTGCCTGCAGGACGGGTCGTTCGACGTATAGGCCCCGTCTATGGTCCGCTCATCTTCCCACAGCCGCGGTGCAACGAACTCTGCGACCAGATCTTCACCATCGAGCATACTCTTTACCTCTTTTGCCTTTTTGACTATCTGGTCGGGACTGAGGCTGTCCATATCCGGCACGGCATCATCATCGTGAAATTGTACCCCGTCGAAGCCAAGCTTTTTATACAATTTGAGTTTTTTGCCGAATTCGACACTGTCCCGCACCGTCGGCCCAAACGGGTCCGCCCCTTCATGAATATTCCACGGCCCAAACGAAAATCTGTATTCTCCTGCCATCTCTATTTCTCCTTAAATTTGTGTTAATCCGTTTCTACTTTTTATTGAGTACATCCTGTGCGTGACGGGCGTAGTGGCCGCGAAGGTCACGCGCATATTCGGTCAAAATCTTTTCACCAAGACCCTCATAATCGCCGCATCGGTATAAGGCCCGCGCCAGAATCAGCTCACGCAGCGAATGGTTCCTTGTCTGCGTATCCGTAGGACTGGCCGGCGTCCGCAACTTCGCCTCCTCGATTTCAGTAAAAGCATGTCCCATCATGCCCGGCTTTTGCAGCAAATTCGCAAGGGCCTGCGCAGCGGCAATATTACCCAGCGTCTCAAGTGCCATCGCCACCGCCCGGCAATGTGAGAACTCGCTTTTCTCATCGAGCTGTCCGACCTTTTCAAGAATTGTAGTTAGCCCCCGCTTATCACGTGTTCGTCCTAAAGCGATGATGGCACTATCCAGCGCGCTCAGGCTCGCCCCGTATTGTCCCATACCCGTGAAGTTCCAGCCCTTGTCCCACTCTGTGGTCTTCACTGCATCAATCAAAATCTCCGACCCTGTCGCATCGCCTAACATACCAAGGATACGTGCATAAGCAAGCTGGGCCTTTGTTGTCTCGGCAGTTTTGTAAGCCTGCCGCAAAAGCGGCATCGCATTCATCGGCTGAGTCAGCAGCACCTCCAGACCATCGTAATCATTGGCAACACGCTCAACAGCCTTCTCAATCTCTTCTTGGGGCAGCGGAAAAGATTCCTTATTGGTCAGCACCCTCTCCGGCAGATTGCCTTTCTCGATAAGGTGTTTCTGAAGTTCTCTGATATCAACATCACGCAATCCGCAGCCGTCCTTCGCCGCCATCGCCCCTGCGACACCCACAGCATAGCCCTGGTTCTGGATGTCCGCCTGCATCCGTATAACAGGCATCGCATCGCGATGTGCGCTGACGCCCAGCCCCGTTACAAGAATACCATCCAGTCCCGCCGGCAGCAGGCATCGATACGGGACATTAACAAAAATATCTTTTCTGCCCGGAGGTTTGAGTAAAAACGCCGGGTGCACCGTAAAGCCGTGCGAATCGAAATCGCTTTTCGATATTACCACAGTATCGGGATAGGTCCGGTCGTTTAAGATATCAAGCGGTGACATAATAAAGTCACCGACAATCCGCCGCCTCTCACGTGTATCTATCAACTGCCCCAAATCGTATGCACTCTTGTACTTTTTCTTGGCGACCACGTATGCCCGCCACGTATCGATGACATCCCCATCGTCGATGAATGTCCAGTCGGTATTGGTGTATCCTGTCCCCATATTGCGCGGAGGCAGCCCGGCCCCCTGGACCGCAACACTGGAGCCGTTCGTATAGGCACACTCGGCGCCGGCTGCTGCCGCGATGTCCGCATTACCCGTCGAGTCGATGACCGCCTTCGCAAGCACCACGCCCCGACCTTCCGGCGTCGCAACGATAACCCCCTTGACTCGTCCGTTTTCCACAAACGCGCCGCAGCCAAGCGCCCCGAACCAGATATCAACGCCGGCCTTGCGCATCTGGCGTCTATACCACTCTTTCTTCCATTCGGGATTCCACCTTGCGCTCAGGTTCTTCACATCGCCCGTGAAGCTTGCGATACCTTCATCCATCTCTGTAGTAAAGCCCACGCGATGACCGTGATAATAACTGCTGATAAGCCCGAGCGTACCCACTCCGCCAAGCCCGTGAAGGTATTCGACAACAAGCGTCTTGCCCCCCTGCCGCCCCGCCGCAATCCCCGCCGGCGCCCCGCCTGTCCCCCCGCCAATAACCACAATATCGTACTCCCCGAATACAGGCACAGCCCTCTTGCTCGCAGGAATAGTCGCGACTTTCTTTTGCCCCCGGCCAACCCAGCTCAAATTTTCGCGCGTATCTCCTGATGTCACGGTTACACCTGCTTCACCGGGTAATACGACGTTCTTTAGTCTGCCGGTGCGCTTTGCCTGCGCAGCCGCCACGGCGCCAATCCGGCTGCCTGCTTCCATCAGCTCCAGAGGCCGCATCAGCTTCTCCGCCGCATCACGGGACACATCCGCACACCCGCCAAGGACATACAGACGCTCAATACCCTTTGGCCGGAACACATCCAGACTGACCTTTTTCGCGCCGGGCCAGATGCCCGACAGATTTTTCTTTCCCTTCATCGGGTCGGGCGGCACCTGGAAGAGTGTCTCTGTAGCATCCGTCTGTCCGGGATGCCAGGTCCTGTCGAGTGCGACCTGCTCAGCCTCAGCAAAGGACGCAAACGAGCCGTCCTTCATTGGAATCTCAAGTGTGTATTCGACAACCTGACGTCCTGTGATTGGCATGGGCCTCTTTCGTGCCCGGATACCCTCGCCGGTTTGGATCTCGCCGCCCACGGCTATGTGCCTGAAGCTCTGCATCCCGGCAGGATATGGCCGAAAGCCCGCACCGGCCAGCCTCGCAACCGTTGCACGCATTGTGGCATCGATAATGACCTTTGCCTTAACGGCCTGCCGCCCGGAACGATTGACCATAACAATACCCGCTGGATTGCCCGCCCCGTCACGAAGCACATCCGTCACATAGCAGCCGTACAAAAACTGCACTCCCGCTTCGATAAGTGCCTCATCCAGCGTGCGCTTGACCTGCATTGGCGTCGGAGGAATGCGAGGCCTCTCGCTCGATTCGACGGTTGCCCCCTCCTGCTCCAACACAATTTCGCCTAACAGAATTCTCTCGACGTTTTCACTTTTCTTAACGAACAGCTTCACATAACGGGCCTTCTCTTTCACAGGCGCCGAAAGGTCAATCGCCGACTCTTCAAACGAACCTGTGCCGAGCTTCTCATTCTTGATGGCCGCAACTTCTTTCCACTCCTGCAGGTCGTCACTGACGGAAACTGTCACGCTTTCCACTTCGAAGTCATTGTTTCGCTGATATACAAGAACATGGACCTTTTGAAATCTATGTTCCCGCCCCAGCTCAGCGGTAATGGTTACATCGTCATCGTACTGAACACTTTGGGCGGGAGCGCTGCTCCACTTCCCGTCGGTAAGTAACGATGGTGTCGGGGTATCTTTATGAACACCGGCGGATGGTTTGTCGGCTTTGTAGGTAAAAGCAATTCCCTTCCCCACCGAAGGTACAATAGCCGGCTCCGCAAAAATCTTCTTCGCAAGCGGTGACACTGGCACTTCGCTCGGTTCGAGCCATAACCGGTACGTACCACAAACATCTTCCCCAAGGTAAGGCCGCGATGTCGCAAGAAAAACCGTCGCGCCTTTCTGCGCCGCTTCCACGGCGGCAACAACGCCGCCCGTCGAGCCGCCGACAACCACAACATCCACATCATAAGCTGCGGGAATGTCCCGTGCTGATTCTGTTACAGATTTTTCATAAACTGCCGATGGAGAGCAAGGCTTAAAACTGCCGTCATCTGCCCTCTCGATGCTGACAGCACCACTTTTCGATGGCTCCAAACACCCCACCTGCATAAAGGGCAAACAAAAGAACGCCGTGGCGAGTGCGAGTCGAACGAATATCTTCATTGTCAGTCCTTTTTACGGGTATCCTTTGTCAGTTTTAAGATTCCAGGCTCTAAACTATAAGCCTCTGACAAGGTAAACATTATCTTAACTATTCACTCTTTTGCAATAAGAATCCTCGTGCATATACGGATACGAAAAAAGGGCCGCAAGCATAACGCTCACGACCCTTATTACTCTTCTTTTTGGCGATCCGTCTAATAGAGCTACAACTCACAGGTTTCCATCCAGTGATTAGCCAGCTCGGCCAAGTCCTTAAAATCAACCGTACCGCTGCTGTCGATGTCGGCTCGCATGCATGTGGTTAAACCAAAGTCCAGATAATAGTGGTCGCTGAATATATCATAATAAATGTAGTAGTCGCCATTGGTTGTGCGGGCCCAGCAGCGCAGCCGGAATTGATACGCGCAGCGGTCCCAGGGGTCCTGCGAGCCATCGCTGGATTGAAATTCTTCATGATGCACACCATCCCAGTAGGGAGGCGTTGTGCTGGTATAGCTGTCGCTGGTAATTACACCGCGATAGTTGTTCTTGCCCGAGATTGCGTCCAGAACATAGTGCCTCAAATATCCCATCGGATGCGAGGCGGTAATCGTAAACCGCAGGTTCTCATCGGGGCTGGTAAGACCGATGATAGCGCATTCCTCGATGAGCCCGTCGGTGCACGGGTCGTAGTTGGGATTACCGGCGTTGGGGTCATACCTGACGTCGTGGATGATAGCTTCAACAGGGTTGTTATCGATGTGCAGGATAAGATGGTCCCAGCCGTCAGTCGGCGGAAGGCTCACCTCAACCAAAGTGGTCTCGCAGGGGTCGGCCCAGCGATAGGCCTTATAAGTCAGGGTGTATAAACCGTTTTCGCACACTCTCGTGTTCCACCTGATTCGCAAATCAGGATTCGACCAGATGCTCTCGTCGAGCGGCCGATTGAACTGGTACAGGTATTCCCTGCCATCGATAGTTTTCGGCCCCATTCTTACATACTCAGTTCTCCAGATGCCGTTGGCGTCAACAAACCATCTTACCTTGCCGAGTGATAGTCCGCCCTCCTCTTCGCCGAGAACAGTGTAATCTTCCTGCGCAGGCTCGTTGCCATCATCCCATTTAGCCAACATTATCTGGTAGAAATCCACATCATCATAAGGTCCGAACTGCCCGCGGACTCGCAGAGTGCTGCCGAACGGTGAGTCTTTGTACTCCGGAACGCCGAATAGCACTGCTATATCATGCTCAACATTTGCCAATCCCACATTCGGCTCGTTGCCATCCCGGCCTATCTCGGTGGTGGGAAGCTCGCCGATGTTGTTAAAGATAAAGCCGGTTCCGGTATATGTTGGTTCGTATATTTCTCCAAACTGCCCACCGTAGGCGCCCATATCATTCCGGCTGCCGTCTACATCCTGGTATTCGACTGCGGGATGGCCAGCATCGATGCAGGGCGAATCTTCCAGGAGATGCACGTCGTCATCTTCTGTGCCGACGACATCATCGGCTCCGTCGGCGTCAACAAACAAGGGATCGTCACCAATGTTGCCCGTGCCGCCCAAAGCATCGGTCAAGCCTTGTACGCAGGTATAATCAATCGCTGGTGTAATGCTGGACGTGTGAATCTGAGCGGACTCATCCGTGCCTCCGGCATCGCTGTTGTCCCAAAAAATGCAACTGTTTACAGTGGCGTCGTTACCACCCGCGTTATATAGTCCGCCGCCTGAGACAGCAGCGGAATTATCATTGAAGGTGCAGTTGGTCAGCACTGGAGGATTGGGATTGGGGCCGCCCACACCAGCGTTGGATACCCCCCCTCCACTACTCATCGTTGCGTTGCCGCTGAACACGCAGTTGGTCAGCTTCGGGGTATCGTAGTTGTTCAAAGTCCACATCCCCCCCCCACTATCTGCTGTGTTGCCCAGTATCATGCAGGAAATCAGTGTCGGGCTGCTATGTTGAAAGCACAGCGCACCGCCAGCTCCTATCGATGTGTTTGCGATAAAGATACAGTTGATAATGGTCGGGCTGCACTCGTGCCAAACGGCGAGGCCACCTCCAGCACCTGCTGAATTGTTGATAAATAAACAATTCGTTACCGTTGGACTACTATAATCTATGTACATCCCGCCGCCTACATAGTCAGGGTAGGCACCTTCGGCGTTTCCGCCAGTAATAGTGAAGCCATCCAGGATGGCGGTGTGGTCATCGAAGTTGCTGGCAACAACATGGAGGCTGTTGTCGGAGTTGTTCCCCGGCGTCCCAATATCGCCACTTAAAATGGTTTCATATGACTCGATATCACGGATATCGGGGTCCGCCTCACCAAAGCCGCCATAGCCGCCTTTGATAGCAACGCCGCTGATGAGCTGAAACGTGGCCGTGCGGTCGCCGGGTGTTTGGCTGCCTCCCTCATCGGGCTTGTAAGTGCCGTCGGCTACCTTTATCTCATCGCCCGATGCTGCTGCTTCCAGTGCGTCCTGAAGATATCTGAACGCGTTCTCCCAGCTCGTGCCGTCGCCGTTGCCGGAGGCACTATCATCAACGTACCACATGCACGGGCCGTCGCAGATGCGGTCAATCATAACATTATCAAGCAACT
>Ga0315537_1002948_pt1 | contig 12792 bp, 10 predicted proteins | sample SalMarSW160270MG_FD_203091 | JGI IMG/M metagenome (GOLD analysis project Ga0315537, IMG submission 203091) | Salt marsh sediment microbial communities from the Plum Island Ecosystem LTER, Massachusetts, United States - Salt Marsh Sediment SW1602-70 ... | reverse complement strand
GGCGATGATTTTACCCAATTCGGCCGCTTTGGCGGGAGAGGCCGCCGACAGCGCAATTAGTAAGAAGATGGCTGTGAAGAAAACGACTCTATTAAAACGGTATTTTCTCATCTCGCTTTTTTTCCAAAACAGCGGGGCTTGTCGGCCAATTTAACCATTGTCAGAACCTCCACTAAGTGATATTGAGAATTATACATAATTTCCGGCAAAAGTCGAGTAATTTTTTGCCCATTTCGGTATCGGAACTGCGTCGAATAAATTCCGGGTAGTGTGAGACAAAAAAATGACCCCGGACTATGCCGTGGGCTAAATGAAAGTCGCCGTCCTCCTTTGTCCCGATAAACGACATCGGGACTATGACGGATAAATTCAGGCAATTGTTAAACGTAACGCGGCCGTGGCCGCCGGTCGGAGGAATCTTGCAAAGCAGGACCCGGTCCTGTATGGTACGACAGCAAGGCTGCAAAGCGTGAGATTTCATGGAATTTTGAGCGAACAGACGATAGACAGTGTGATGGACAAGGTCGTTACCAACATTGTGTTTACGAAGAACCGGCCTTTGCAGCTCGAAGGCTATCTTCGCAGTCTTTACCGGTATTTCCCCGCTGAACTTATTGCGACTTACGTCATATATAAGCAGGAGCTTTTTACAGATGAATACCACCGTGTATTCAGCCGGTACAGGGACGTCTGTGTGGTTACAGAAGATGATTTTCACAGCGACGTGACGGGCGTGATTAACGGCGTCAAGACAAAGTACATCCTCTTCGGAATCGACGACGTGGTGTTCTTCGACGGCGTTGAGTTCGGCGTTATAGACGAGACATTCGAGAAGGCGGGCGAGGACATATTCGGTTTTTCGCTGCGATTCAGCCCTGAGACATTAAAAGACAGTTCAGACGAACTTACCGCTGAGCAGGCAGCCGGCCAAACGGTGTACAAGCTGGACTGGACAAAAGGGGAAACGCCGCATACAAGGTATCCTTTCGAGTTGTGCAGCACGTTCTACCGCACTGAACTGGTCAAAAGAATCCTGGAAGGCTGTATGAGTCAGAATACCATAGCCAAAGCATTGTTCGGGCCCGGGTCGGTATTGATTAAGGCTGTCTCGCTTGCAGCTTCACCGCGTTCTACACTGAAGCGTTTCGGTTTTTTCTACAGCCCAAATACGCTGGAATCCTGGTCCTGCCGCTGGTGTCAGAGGAACACGGAGTCGGCGCCTCATTTTACATATTTCCAGAAATTCTGCGCCGCGGCGGTTCAGGTCAATATGGTTAATACGACAACTGCGAATACCACCGACGGGACGGCTGAGCACACCGTCGAGGCCCTTAACGATAAATACCGTCAGGGTTACCGCCTTGATATTGATTACGTGGCTGCACACAAACCAAGCCGGCCCGGCTGCGGCAGGGAGCACTTCAGGCTAGTCAGGATGTGAATATAGGGTAATTTTTTAAGTCAGACTGGATTTTGGGGCCCGGAAACAGTATTATCCATGTGTTTGAACATAGAGAGCAGCAGAATGGCTAAAGAGGTTTGCTTATACAGTAATAAGGGGGAAAAAAGGAATTCCAACGCCTGGCTGAATTCGTACGCCCGGAATATTACTTCACAGTACGGCGAAGACGGCATTATTGAAAAGGTGCTGGAAATAGTCGGCCCAGGCAACAAGTGGTGCGTGGAGTTCGGAAGCTGGGACGGGAAGAAATGCAGTAATACGTACAGCCTGATAACTGAAAAAGGGTATTCTGCGATTTTAATTGAGGCCTCGGAAAAACGCTTCGCGGATTTACTGAAAAGCTTCGGGAATAATGAGAGGGTGATTTGTCTGAATGAATTCGTCGGATTCGACAAGTCGGATAACCTGGACGTAATCCTCAGCCGGACTAAAATCCCAAAAGATTTCGACCTGCTGTCGATTGACATAGACGGCAACGACTATCACGTCTGGGAAGCGGTGAAGCAGTACAAGCCTAAAGTGGTATTGATTGAGTTCAACCCGACGATTCCGAGCGCGGTGGAATTCGTACAGCCGAGAGATTTGGCAGTTACTCAGGGCAGCAGCATTTTGTCGATTACCAAACTAACAAAGACCAAAGGTTATGAGCTCGTGGCGACGACGAGGAACAATGCGATATATGTGGACGCGAAGTATTTCGGGCTGTTCAGCATAGAGGATAACTCGGTAGCCGCTATACGGACGGATGAGTCCATGATAACGCATTTGTTCTGCGGCTGTGACGGAACGGTATTTATTCGCGGCTACGGAAAGAGCCCGTGGCAGCAGATTCCGCTGCGGGAGTCGAAAATGCAGATACTGCCTCGCTGGGCAAGAAAAAGAGTCAACGACAGAAATTACTTACGAAAGAAATTAGGGCGGTATTATCGCAGGCTGTTAAAGGAAGAATAGTCTTTTTCAGGACAGGTTGGGCGCATTTCCCCAAGGGAACAGCTTCATTATGCAGTTTAACTCGATTGTATTTCTCATATTCGCAATCTTATTCTTCGCAGGCTGGCCTGTTCTGCGCCGCCGCAATAACGTGCGCTGGATATACATGGTTTTCGCGTCGTTTATTTTCTACGGGTGGTGGGACTGGCGGTTTCTGTTTCTTATCATGGGCAGCGGCTTTATCGACTATTTTGCCGGCCTGGCGATGGAGAGGTATCCCGGCCGAAAGCGGACGTGGCTGATTATGTCGCTGATAGGCAACATCGGCTCACTCGGCTTATTCAAGTATCTTAATTTCGGGATAGCCAACGCGAACTGGATACTCAACGTGTTCGGCCAGGAAGCACAACTACCGGCGGCCAATATTATTCTGCCGGTAGGCATCAGTTTTTATACGTTTCAGTCGATGAGCTACACAATCGACATTTACCGCGGCGAGCTGAAACCGACGCATAATGTCTTTCACTTTTTCGCATACCTCGCATTGTTCCCGCAATTAGTGGCCGGTCCTATCGTTCGTGCACGGGACCTTCTGCCGCAACTCGAGTCGGCGGAGCCGGCCGGCGAACAAAAAAGATGGGAAGGGTTAAACCTGATTGCGTTCGGCTTTTTCAAGAAGATTGTGGTGGCGGACACGCTGGCCAAGACCGTAAACCCGGCGTTCTACGGAAATTCACTCGAGGTTTCCGGGGCGTACTGGTGGGTGATAATGATAATGTTCGGTTTCCAGATATACTGCGATTTCAGCGGTTATTCGGACATCGCACGAGGGCTTGGCAAGTGGATGGGTTACGAGTTTCCGGTGAATTTCAGGAATCCGTATATCGCGTCGAGCTTCAGGGAATTCTGGCAGAGGTGGCACATCTCACTGTCCACGTGGTTCAGAGACTACGTATATATTGGTCTTGGCGGCTCACGAAAAGGCAAGGGGTGGGCGCATATAAACATGTGGATAACCATGCTGATTTCGGGCCTGTGGCACGGTGCGGCGTGGCATTTTATAATATGGGCGGTTATGCACAGTTTTTATCTGTCGGCTGAGCGTATTACAAAATGGCCCGAACGGCTGATGAAGCTACCTGGCGGGCGACATCTGGCGACACTGAGTGTGTTTTTGCTGACCACTCTGGCCTGGGTGTTCTTCAGGGCGCAGAGTTTCGGCCAGGCCATAGGCATATTCAAGCTGCTGTTTAATCCCACAGTCTGGAACGGATACATGGTTTATGACCTGGTTGGTAACGACGCCATCAACGCACTGCTTGTAATAATCGGCGCCCAGCTATTCTTTTACTTCGATATGGACAAGGCAAAATGGGCGGTGTCAACCACAAGGGCAAAGCTTACCATGGACACCGTTTTCATCGCGGTTGTGATAATGGCGGCTATTTTTAATCGTGCTCCGAGCAACACGTTCATATATTTTCAGTTCTGAAAGTCGGCTATGGAACAGACAGGTTCAGAGAACAAGAGCATACGCAGGATTTTCACCGGCCTGCTGAAGGACCGAACGGCAAAAGCATTACTACTGGCGCTCGTTCTAAGTATTATTATGGGCTCAATGCGCCCCAACGAAAACTTCGGTACGAGCGTTTCGGCGTACTGGGCAAAGAAGATAAACTGGAAAAATTGCGCAGACGCCGTATTAACGGGTGATTCGAGAGTGCTTATGGCGGCCTCGCCCGATATAATGGAGCGACACGTCGATTACAGAAATATTGTGAATTACGGTTTCGCCGCAAACTGGTACTGCGAAGATTATATGCAGGCGACAGAAAGACTCCTGGAGCCGGAAGCTGCGAAGAAGGCCGTAATTATGGGCTTTAGCCCACACACGTTAACATGGCGAGCAAAAGGAACGACGCCCTTTTTAGAACTGAGTAATCGCTCACGGATAAACATGTTTCTGGAGATGCACGCAGGCCGGGTTTTCGACTTTCTTGAGCCGATGTCACTAAGGGACGCATTCCATGGGCTTTTCCCCAGTATGGCGCCTACCCTGACGCTTAAGGATTACAAGGAAAGCGGCTGGATAGCGGTGCATAAGGCACGCGGCAATGAAGACCATGAAGTAAAGCGCTACCGAGGGATTTACAAGGAGCGGCAGGTTTCGGATAAAATAATAACGATTGTTATGGAGTATGTCCGCCGCTGGAGTCACTCAGGAATAAAGGTCTATGGCTTTCTGCCGCCTACGTCTCCGGACATGGTGGAGCTGGAAGAAAAGGCCAGCGGTTTTAATAAGAACCGGTTTGTCGCAAAATTCAAAGAGGCCGGCGGTATCTGGCTGGATGTCAATCTAACGGCTTACTATAGTTTCGACGGCTCACATCTCCAGGACGAGGGGGCTATCAAATTTTCTCACGACCTGGCCAAGATGATTCAGAAGCTCGAAAACGGTTCCGGCAAGATTGCCTGCACGGATTAGTGCAGATACGAATGTGAAGGCATGTTCTAATCATTCGGCAGAACAGGCTCGAGTCACGGTCGTGAGTGCGGCGTCCACAAAATTTCGAGAGAGTATTTTCAAGAACTCTTTGCTTCCGTGATACGGGCAAATATGGTAAATATAGCGGGCCGGAAGACTTTTACGGTCCGGTCGAATGCTCCGTTAAAGCTTTGGCGGGAAAATACCCGCAGTGCTGTGTTGCGGACATCGACGCCGGCAAGGATAATCCATTACGAAGTAATCGCAGCCAAGCAGAATATTTCAAGCTTAAAAAGGACGTTCAAAGAATGTTATTAGGGAAATTGTCAAAAAAAGTGAGTAAGTTTACCCGAAAATCGCTTACCAAGCTTCATGACAAACCACTTGCGCCGCCTACCAAAAAACAGGCCGAACTGATAGAGGAATTCAAGACAGCTTTTCGCCAGCTTCAGCCGGCTGAAACAGCTAACTGCAGTTTGTCAGAGAGAGAATGGCTGAATAACGCAAACGGTCTCAGGCAATTATTCATTGAAGAGGACCCCAGAGAATTTCTTCGCTGGCATCTTGTTTCATCAAAAATGTTTGTGAAATATGCCGGCTATACAGCCCGGGAGCTCAAGTACCTGCAGCAGCGTCGTGACTGGGCCAGCCGCTGGTCGGGAGCTATCGAAGAAGTCCAGGTCGGTCATCCCCTACCCTATTTCAGATATCCCAAGAGCAGCGCCAATCTAATCCACCATGCTTACCACTGGGCCGAATTTGAGGAGAAGACAGGGCTGAGAATCAGTGATATCGGCACCATCTTTGAATTTGGAGGGGGCTATGGAAATATGTGCAGACTGCTTCACAATCTTGGTTTCAGGGGAAGATATGTGATATTCGATATACCCGCCTTTTCTTTATTACAACGGTTTTTTCTTGAATCCGCAGGCATACCGACTCTTGGGCGCAACTGTGCTGAGACCGACAAAAGCGCGGTAATCTGCGTTTCTGATGTGGAGCAGCTAAAAGAGGCCTTATCGAATAGAGACCGCGATGCCTGTTCTGTATTTACAGCCACCTGGTCTATCAGCGAAACTTCCATCGATATTCGCAACCTTATTCTGCCACTGACATCTTCGTTCGACGCCTTTCTGATAAGTTATCAGCGTTCTTTTCAGGAGATGGATAACGTCGCCTTTTTTGAACGCTGGAAGGGTGAGCACAAAAATATCGAATGGCATGAATGGGAGATTGAACATCTTGTTAATAACTGGTATCTTTTTGGCAGAAGAAGAGCCGATTGTCAATCAGAGAGTCGACAAAGTGCTTTTGGCAACGTAACAGGTATAACATATTAGCTGATACTGATTTTCTTTTGACGTACCAGGAGAGTCTTTATGAGAGTACTGATAATCGGCATTGACGGAGGAACATGGGACGTGCTCGGGCCAGCCTGTGACAGAGGCCTGATGCCTAACCTTAACAGGTTTCGAACGGAAGGGGCGTGGGGGGTTCTCAATTCAACACATCCTCCGATTACTCCAGCGGCATGGACGACGCTGATGACCGGTATGAACCCCGGTCATCACGGCGTGCCCGGCTTTTTCGATTATGATTTAGACAAAAAGCAAACGAGTCTGACCAACAGCAGCAGCATTCGAAAAGAGACTCTGTGGCAAAAACTGGCCCGACACGGCAACAAGGTGGTGGTTGTCGGTGTACCTATGACTTATCCGCCGCTTAAGGTAAACGGCATCTTAGTCAGCGGGCTGGGAACACCTTCAACCAGGTGCCGGTTTTCCCATCCGCCGGAATTCCAGGAAGAGGTTTTGAAGCAGATACCGGAATTTGTATTTAGTGCGCCGTTTACCAGGAAAGGGTTAAGAAAAGTCAGGAACTTCGCAAAGTATCTGGAGTGGCACAGAAAAAGCTCTCATCACATGGTCGAAATTCTCAGGATGGGTATGGCCCGTGTGCCCTGGACAGTATCAATGGTCGTGCTGAGGTCTTTCGATGAAATGATGCACCATTTCTGGAAGCTTCTCGATTTTTCATGGGACACGAGCAGCGACCCGCGTGACGGTCTTATCAGCAGATACTTCAAGGAGCTTGACGAGGTAATCGGGATGCTGCTGAAATTAGCCGAGGACAATCAGGCAGCGGTATTTACTGTCTCAGACCATGGCGGAGCTGCAAAACTGGGCACAATATATCCCAACAAGATTCTCAGAAACCTCGGCTATCTTAAACTTATACCACGGCACCGGTTGTTATGGCAGCAGATTCGTCACAAATTCAGAAGACTTAATCCTTTTGACCACACGCCCCGCCACAATCCGGATGACAGAGTAGAATCCATTGATTTTGCCTCAAGTCAGGCCGTGGTTACAGGCGTAAAATCATACGCGGACCTCTATGTTCAAGACGTAACGGCGGCGGCCGGACAGGATTCTGAAAAAACAAAAACAACCCTAATAAACGAATTACGGCAGAAGCTGCTGCAGGTCAAAATGCCCGACGGCAAACCGCTTTTCAAGATGGCAGCCACCCCGCATGAGCTTTACGGCGAGCTGGAAGAAGGTGGTCACTTTCCCGACCTTATGATAGCGCCGCGGGACGGCTATACACTGCACGCTCTTGCTACCAGCAAAGAATCTGTGAAAATGGCGCCTAAAGATTCTCTAAGTGGAGACCACAGCCCAAATGGAATGATTGGTGCAACAGGGCCTCAATTTGCATCGAAAAGAGAAATGACGGCTAATATTGCCGACATTGCTCCGACAATATTGGCTATGTTAGGTCTGCCGGTTACAAAAGACATGGACGGGGAAATCATTCAAGATGCCTTCAGGACGCCCCTGAGCGTCAACTATGAGGACCCCGCAGATACCAAGGCGGCTGAATCGTACCGCTATTCCGATGCCGAGCAGGACGAAATTAATTCTCGTCTGGCCAATCTTGGCTACCTTTGAAATTTACACCGGAGATTCTTAAAGTTATCAATCCATACGTCAGGGCCGCCGGACACAAAGACAAAGAGAAGATGTCCAAGAAAATATTATTTATTTCGGATACAAGTTCCAATCCTGTAAAGTTCTATCTTAACCAAACGCACAAGCTCGCCAAAGGATTTATCCGAATCGGGCACGACGCCAGGATTTTCAGTTACAGCGGCACACTCAGAGAACTGAGCTTTTCGAAAAGCAGGACCGTTTCCAAACTTATTTACAAAACAGCCGTTGACCGCAGTCTTGCTGAAATGCTCAAGAGCTACTGCCCGGACATAATTTTTATTTCATTTCCCAAGTTTTTCGACACAAACACAATCTCGCTAATAAGACAAACCACTCCCGGTGCGGTTCTTATAGGTAACGACGGAGACCCATGGCCCGAAAGGCAGTGTCGAATCGAGGCCGGCAAAGAGCTTGATATCATAGTGGCCACCAATGACGGCAACTGGCTGCAGAAATACCGAAGCGCCGGCGTACCTTTATGCGCATTTCTGCCGAACTACTGCGACCCCGACACCGACCATCGTTACGAGGTCGAAGAAAAGTGGAAAACAGATATTTTATGGACCGGCACGATAAGACACCGCGCCCACAGCGGGCAGCTTCTCAGGGAGGAAATCGTAACAAAGCTGTCAACTATGCCTAATGCAAAGCTATACGGCTGTATGGGAAATCCGCAAATCGGCGGAATTGATTACCTGTATGCAATAAGCGGCGCCCGTACCGGAATACACATCAACGCCGAGAATGACGTCCAAAAGTATCACTCGGACAGACTAACCCATTATCTGGCCTGCGGCACCTGTGTTCTGGCAAAAAGAGTGCCGGGCTCGGAAAACATGTTTAAAGACGGTGTTCACCTCAGATACTTCGATAACCGGGAACAACTTAACGAACTGATAAAATACTATCTCGGCAATGAGCAGCAAAGAAAGAAAATCGCCGATGCCGGAATGGCGTGGGTGCACGAGCAATTCAACTGTGAAAAAATCGCCGGTTATATTCTCGAGCTGGTCCGAAGCGGTCGATACAGTGCACCGTGGTTTGCGGGCTCATCAACGGCCGATGCCGGCGACTGAGCAAATCAGCCAAGCCCCTGCTGCCAGCTTAGTTTCAGCAGCTTCGTTGAGTATTTCAACTTTTCTACAGAATAGCCCCTGATTTTTGAACTGAGACAGACAAAGCCGAAAGTATATGCAATTGCGTAAATGAATAAATTACCAATTTCGTTCAATACAAATACAGGCTTGAAGAGCCAGCGAAACAGCGTGTAGCTGACCGGAGAACGGTACTTTTTGAAGAACCTGAGCAGGCTTTTCATGGCCATGATTGTTTTTTCGACGGGTATTTGTTTTGAAGAACGTCCTCCGAGATGAATTATCTCGGCGTCAGGCACAAACACTATCCGCAATCCGGCTTTTTTGATTCTGTAGCAGAGGTCCACCTCTTCGTAATACATGAAAAAGTTCTGCTCATCCATCGGTCCGACATCTTCCAAGACATTCCGACGAACCATAAGAGCGGCACCCATAATCTGGTCCACGTCCGCCGTCCTGTCATATGTAAAATCCTTCATCAGCCATTTGTTGTAAGCAGGTCTGAAAATGCCGAGCGTCTTGAAGATTGTGTGCCGATGCAGCGTACCGGCAAAGGTTGGGAAGCACCGCACGGTTTTTTGAATACGGCCGTCCTCAAACACCAATCTCGGTCCGCATGCCCCGACGTCGGGGCGGTCTTCCATAAAATCGAGCAGGACGTCGAACGAACCCGGCCTGACTACCGTGTCGGGGTTGAGGAAAAAGACGTATCGGCCGGCGGCTTTGGCGAATCCCTGATTGTTTGCCCCCGCAAAACCCCGGTTTTTGTCATTACTAATGAGCCGGATATCCGGAAACCGCCGTCGAACCGCATTAGCGGTGCCGTCGTTACTTGCATTATCAATGACTATGATTTCGCACTCATCGCGCGGCGGATTTTCTCTGATGGAATTAAGACATCGCAATATGTCTTCTCGGACATTCCAGGTTACTATAATTACAGACAGTTCCATGGGGGCTGTTACAGTAATGTGACAGGCGATTAGGCGCCTATTCCACGTATCCCAAGGCCGACAAACGCCTGTTTACTTCGGCTTCTTCATTGCTTGACAGAGCTTTCCTGTTCGAGTCTCCGTCAACGGTTACAATTCTGCCGGTTTGATAGGTTATATTCACTTTTTTCTCGAATATATCATCGAGTACCGTTCCATCCATATAATTCGGCAATTTCGCTCCCAAGGCGGCATAAATGGTTGGTGCAACGTTAACTATGTCAGTGACAGGGCCGTCCGAGGCTCTTATAGCTTTGCCACAGAAAAGATAAATGCCTTCATAACAGTGTGCTCCGGCAAGACTGTCGTCACCCATCATTTCAACGGCCCGGTCTTTTCCCGAATGTGAAAGAGACATCTCAATTCCGGACTGCGGCACGAGCACAAGGTCGCCGAACCTGCTCTGTTTAACAGCATTCAATCCGTAGATTTTCTGCGGCGAGCCGACCTTTGCAAAAACAGGCTGACCTGTTACCGGATTCAAAACTTTCCCGAACAGCTCGGACAGCTCTTTAATAATGCGACTATACTCACCTGACGGGCCGACTTTTCCGTTCGGCTGGCGACCCTTAACATTGAGAAACAGATGGCCGTTGACAGCCATTGTCATCATCATTGCCTTTGAGCCGGCCCAGTCGAACTCGAACTCCTGCGGCTGTTTAAGAGCGCCTCTGGTCCGCCGTTTCGAACGGGATACTATTCTGCGAACAAATCGTTCGGTCAACCGACTCAATCCGTTCTTGGGCCTGAGGTATCTCCAACGGCACAACAGCACATTGGGTTTCAACTTTGCGGTCTTACGGCATAGTCCATGGTCACTAACAACAGCGACAAGTGCGTCTTTTTTTTGTGCAAGTTTTAACAGCTCACCTATAGCCGCATCGAGCTTTGTAAATGTAACTGCCAAACGGTCTCTCTGGTCAGGGTAGTCGTTTCTTGTTTTTTTGTCGAGATACGGCCATATATGGTGGCACAGCAAATCGGTATCGTGGAACTGCACCATCATAATATCCCAGTTTATCTGGCTGCTGACGAGTCTGGCGGCCTGGACACGATGCTCAAAGCTGCGCTCGACGCGAGGCAGATTGAAGTTCAGCCCATTGATATCATAACCTACCGACTTGTCCCAAGAGGCCACAATGTCATAATCGGGAATTTCAGACAGAAGCTGCTCTTTCAGCCGGGCCGGATATGTAAAATCAGAGGCCGGTCCGGGGCAACCATAACCTGCAATAATCGCCCCGTTTACCGGCGAGCACGGATAGGTCCAGGGGACATTAATACTTACAACTTTATATCCCTGCTCGCTGAGCTCCCGCCACATATTAGGCACAGCACAGTCCGCGGCAGAGCTCATAGAAAGTTTATCGCGGCCATGGTCGTATTTGTGCCAGCCGATTATTCCGTGTTTGCCGGGACTGCAGCCGGTGATACACGTTGTCCAGGCCGCCGGTGTAATAGGCGGTTCTGTACTGCGCAGGACTCCCGAAAACCCTTTGTGCTTCAGCCTCCAGAAATTCGGCATACAGCTTTTCAGAAGCGAGTCGTCAAAGACGTTCCAGGTCGCGCCGTCCAGGCCGATAATAACTATCTTTTTTCCTTGTTTCGCAGTGGTCATAAGTATGTGCACCCGGGCAATTAATTCGAGCCGGCAACAATCTTTTGAACGAAAGGTGCGAGAGACTCGGCTGTAATTTCGACGGCCTGCGGGCTCCAGTGAGAATCATCCAGGCGATATAGCAACAATGACTTGTCCCGGCTTCTGGCCTGCGTAAAAGCCTCATATAAATTCACGGTCTGTATTCCCGAGGCCTTTATCGATGCAACTATTTCAGCGAAACTGGACTTTCCCATATCCGGGACGAACTCCTCGTAGATGGTTCTTTTGCCCGGTATCGGCAGGAAAATTAAACGTGTTCCGCGTTTCGCCAGGACCCGTTCATACTCTTTGAGTATCTCAATCAGCTTCGGAATTTCTTGCCTTGGTATTGTCTTTTCCTGAATCGCGGGACGGAAGAAGAACGCGTTACCATCAGAAAAATCCCTGCCTCTTACTGCAAGTGTATAACCCCCGTAAAGAAACTCGCCGATTCGCGCACGCGCGTATTCGAGCATCGTCCACTTAAAGGCCCTGTCTTTGAGAATGTCCAAGCGACTGATGACTTTGTTCCGACTTAGCTTTTGTCTAATCTGCATCCAGTTGTGGAATTCCGAATCGTCTTCGGGCGGGCGGATGCTTCTGGAATCCAGACCGCGTTCAATACTCTCGAACACAAGCACCTCAGGCGGATTGTCCATAAACCGCGGGTCACTCAGATAATTTCTGATATTGGCCGGGGCCATAGCATAAACCTTCAAGCCCACTTTAGACTGCAGCATTTCGGAGAGCAGCTCCTCCTGGCTGAGCGTATCACCGGCAATGAATGAATCCCCAATTATAACCACGTCCGGTTTATCATAGGCCTGACTGTTGCGATAGCCGTATTCGTCGGTAATCCAGGTCACCTTTCTGTGGACGGAGCTTGCGGTGTTTCTCGCCAGGGCGCCGACCTCGACTTTTTCAATTTTCATACCCGGGTAAAACTTTCCGGTGGATAACATGTTTCCTGTAATCCGCAGGGCCTCCCAGACCCTGAACGTGAAGAAGTCGATAGGCAGAATGAACAGCTCCACAAACACAGAGACAATAAAAGGCGACAGGAACAAGACGAGTTTTATCAGAAACTTTTTCATCGAACGTCACTAAAACTGAAAATATATAAAAGGTTCGGCGTTAAGGTTGCCCAGCAGCATAATGCAAAGCACCAGAGAATAATATACCGCCCAGCGTATC
>Ga0315537_1002947_pt1 | contig 12793 bp, 11 predicted proteins | sample SalMarSW160270MG_FD_203091 | JGI IMG/M metagenome (GOLD analysis project Ga0315537, IMG submission 203091) | Salt marsh sediment microbial communities from the Plum Island Ecosystem LTER, Massachusetts, United States - Salt Marsh Sediment SW1602-70 ... | reverse complement strand
TATTCTTGTTTGAATATTATCAACACATTCACCCCATTCTGAACAGTTCCACTGAGTTGTACATGCCCCACTGCCACCTCTATTCCCGCCTCCTTCTTCCTCAATCAACCAGCTAAAATCCAGGAAAACATTGGTTGTAATTTCTTCTGTCTTTGATTTGGTATCATAACCTGATTTTGAAGCTCTGATTATATAATCTGTAAAATATGTCCTGCCTGATTGTGTCTGGTAATATTCATCAACTATTTGTCTTTGTATATCTCCTTCTTCATCAGTGATATTTGAAAATTGTTGGTTGCTGTTTGTGTCCCATCCAATTATTGTAACATTGGCAAGATCCTGGCCACCTATATCTGTGGCATGGGCATCCAGATACCACTTAAAACTGATGTTAGCTGAATTATAAACAAAAACATCTGATTTGTCATGACTCACATTAGTGAAATAATTATCAGTGGAGGAAGAGCTGTTAGAATAAATATCCATTAACACAGAATCACTGGCATCCATGTCATAGAAAGAATTGTTGTCTGAATCAGACAGATAAATGCTGTAATCATTATTTTCAAGAATATTGGAGCTGACATTGTTGTTATCTCCATTTATGTATATTCCTCTTGTGACATTTCTTATAGTATTTCCTGTCAGATTGCAGTTGGAATTAATTTGAATTCCTATTCCGTTTGTGTCATAAATCAGGTTGCCTGTGAAAGTTGCATTCTCACTAACATATCCAATAGCCGAAGAAGTAGTATTATATACCGTATTGTTTATGAATATATTATTATATCCCTCCCCCTGGAAGCCCATACCTCCGCCATTATATACTGTATTGTTTATGAAACTAGAATTTATAGACCCAGTAAAACTAAAAGCTAAATGAAACATATTGTAAATAACATTATTTTCAAACAGATTATTGGCTCTCACAGGGCCCCAATCATGATCATAAATTCCCCAATAAGGGGATATATCATAAATTGTGTTGTTTATAAATCTTGAATTTGACGCTCCACCATAACCCGCCCCTACCTCAATTCCATATGCACATAAAGATATGTTATTCCCAATAACACTACTATTTTCTGTGTATACCCCCCTATCAGAAGCTCCTCCATAAAAAGATATACCTTTACCAGAACTGTAAACACAATTTCTTATTGTCATATTTTCTATCGTAATATTCTGGGGATAATCATCAGTTTGTAACATATCAAGCATAATTATTCCATGGACATTAATATTAGTAATATTTCCATTGGATATTGTTATATTTCTGCAGCCAGTATCAACCACATAACCATCTGAATCCATGTACCACACATCATCTATTGTCCTGTACTGCACATTTCTGTCAAATACTCCATTTATTACATAGCGAAAAGATATGGTCATTCCTCTGTATAGTTTTGTAAGATTCAGTTTATTCCTGCTTACATTGGCATTTGTTACCCCTCCTATTTCCATAGCCCATTCATGGTCAAATATAGTATTATTGTATATAACCAGATTTATTGTGCTATTTGCCACAGGGGAGTCAGTATTAACCATTATGGCTTTCCAGTGCTTATACTGATGACTGCCTTCAATCATAGCCACATTTGTTCCATTAAACAGATTTCTCTCTATAGTGATGTTTTCTCCATACTCTATTGTGATAGCATTTGTATTCACAGCAGAAACATTAAAGATTTCATTATCCAAAATGTCCAGATTAGTTGCATTATCTGCAAAAATGCCAAAACCCTCCATATTGCAGTTCTGGATTGTTATATTGTCCACAAGAGATACATTAAAAGCATAATATCCTGTGTTATCTAAACCTACAAACACTATAGAATTATCATCACAGTCAAAAGTTACATCATTATCAAGATATATTGCTGTGGTGTTGCAATAGATGCTGCTGCTCATTGTGTAATCTGAGGTAATGTTAGAGCCACAAAGGGAAGAAAGTATTATAAAATTCCATGTTGATGACTGCGTTGTGTTTATTCCGTCTGTTACATCCACATACCACTGATGAATTCCATCAGACAACCCTGTCCAATTACATATAACTTCAGAGCTGTTTGATATTGATGTATTTGCGCAGAGTATAGAATCATCCGAAGCATTGTAAAAGGTTACATTCATATTATCCCCGTCTGCATCTGTTAATGTAACATTTAATATTACATAACTTGTGTTTATAGGAAATATTTCCATATCTGAAGGGGAGTTTAGATCTATAGAAGGAGCAATGTTCTGGATAGAAAAGTTCCATTCTGATGACTGTGATGTATCTATTCCATCTGTTATATTAACATACCACTGATAAGCCCCCTCAGATAAGCCTGTCCAATTACATATAACTTCAGAGCTGTTTGATATTGATGTATTTGCACAGATTACAGAATTATCTGAAGAATTGTAAAAGGTTACATTCATTGTGTCATTATCTACATCTGTAACTGTAATATTAAGAATTACACTTGTGATATTAGGGGAGAAAATCTCGCTGTTTGAAGGAGAATTTAATGCTGAAGAAGGCATACTATTATTTACTATTGTTGTATCTGAGATATTATAAGCAGAATAATTTATACTATCATAAGCACCGCATGTAACATTTATCATATCATGAGAATCACTTAACTGGATAACATATGTATTGTCTGTGCCCCAGGCTTGTAATGTTATGGAATCATTTACATTGTAGAATTCATAATGATAAATTATTGTGTCATCATCTGCATCTGTTGAGCCTAAACAATTTGCTGTCAGAGTATCTGAAACATTCACATTATTTAGTATTAAAGAGGTGGGGGTTGTCGGCGGATAGTTTATGGAAAAATTCCATTCTGATGACTGAGTCGTGTTTATGCCGTCTGTAACTTCAACATACCAGTTATAGGTTCCTGATGATAAATTAGACCATACATAAGTAACATCTGAGCCGTTTGCTACATCTGTTGATGTTTTTAATAAATCAAGATTTAAACTATATTGATAAATCTTAGCTCCCCCCTCTCCAATCTCATACAACCTTAAACCATCTGGCTTGAAGAATAAACCTTTTGGGTCATTATCCTGTGTTGAGATGTAAATAGAGTCATAAGAGCAACTTGAAAGGTTCCAGGCATCTGAGCAGGTGTATTGATAAATGTTATCTCCACTATATCCAATCTCATACAACCTTAAACCATCTGGCTTGAAGAATAAATCTGAAGGATTTCCATCCTGAGTTAAGATGTTCACTCCCACATAACTGCATGAGCTGATGTTCCAGGCATCTGAGCAGGTGTATTGATAAATCTCATCTTTATCACGTCCTATTTCATATAACCCTAGACCATCTGGCTTGAAGAATAAACTTTGAGGGTAATTATCCTGTGTTGAGATGTAAATAGAATCATAAGAACAAGAAGAAATGTTCCACGCATCTGAACAAGAATACTGATAAATTTTATTACTGCTATCTCCTATCTCATATAATCTTGAACCATCTGGGTTAAAGAATAAACCTTTTGGGTCATTATCTTGGGTTAAGATGGATATGCTGTCATAAGAGCAACTTGAAAGGTTCCAGGCATCTGAGCAGGTGTATTGGTATATTGAATTAGAACCATAAGGTTCATATCCAATCTCATACAGCCTGGTTCCGTCTGAACTGAAGAATAAGTCTTGTGGAGCACCATTCTGGGTTAAGATGGATATGCTGTCATAAGGATAATAACTTAGATCCCAAATAAAACATATACCATTATAAAAACTTACGTTCGTATTATCTCCTTCTGCATCAGTCACTGTAACATTAAGAACTACGCTTGTTGTGCTACCATAAAATACATGTCCGTCTGAAGGTGAGTTTAAACTTGCATTGGGTGAAGCAGCAAAGACAAACCACATAAAGCAAATTAAGGTCAGAGTAATAATTGCAGAACTGAACAGAAACTTTTTACTCATATAACCTCTTTTTTTCATTCTTATTCTAAAAGGAAGTTTATTTTTAAATATTATCTCATTCAATTTTTTTATGGGTATAACAAAATAAAACTTGTTTTATATTTTTAACTCAACAGACAAATTTAATAATACTCAATTATAATATTTCTCATGCATAAAAAAAGAGGATTACAGATTCGGAGAAAAAGTCCGCAGGAAGGAGATATGCAAACGCCCTTATCAAAAAAACTGAAAAAGAATAAAGCTGTGAATGTGCTTGGGTTTATATTTTCCTTATACATGTTTGTTTTTTCCCTGACTTTAATTAAGGTTTCTTCTGCATCTTTGGGCGGGGGAATTTTTTCTTTAACTAGAAACGGAATAAATGAGATAAATGCTTTTGGATTTGGCTGGCTTGCAACCCTGATAACTCAGTCTTCTGGAGCAGCTGCTGCAACTCTTATTGCTTTCCATCTGGCCGGAATCATCGGTCCGATTTTTTTAATATATATGATAATTGGAACAAGAATAGGGACTTCAATAACTGCTTTATTTGCTTCTTTCTTAATTCATGCAAAGAAAAGGGATTTCAGGCATGGTTTTGAAATAGGGTTGGCTAATCTGGTTTATGCTATTCCAATAGCAATTATAATGTTCTTGCTTGAGTTTTTCACAGGATTTTTTAGCAGGACAGGAGAATATTTTGTTGTTTTTGATTCTTCGTTTAAACACAATATTCTAGACATGGCTGTTCTGCCTATGATTAACTTAATTTCTTCTATACCTGATAATTTGAAAATTGTTTTAGGCGTGATTTTCCTGATTGGGAGTTTGAAGTATATTCCAAAGTTCATGATAAATATTTGGGGTGAGAAATATCTAAAATCAAAAATAAACAAATTTTTGGATAAAAAATGGAAGTCTTTTTTCTTAGGGCTGGGAATTACTGCTCTTTTAATGTCTACAACTATTACAATTACTTTTTTGATTCCATTGGTTGTTACAAGGATTACTAAATTGAAGAAAGTAATACCCTACATGATTGGTGCAAATCTAGGAGGGGTCTCAGAGATTGTTTTAGGCGGGCTTGTTTTAGGCGGGAGTGCTCTTCCAGCAGTTTTTACATACGTATCTTTTTCAGTAATCGGGCTTCTTTGGATGTTTAATACTGATTTGATATTTAAAGCAACAAAATTCCTGTCAAAAAGAACACTCCATGTCTCAAGACAAAGAGCTTTAATGTTTATTATTGCCTTTGTTCTGGCTGCAGTGGTTCTGTCTTTTATCTAAGATTTATTACTAAATTTTATTATATTGTTAGTTAGTAGATCTTAGAAACGTAAAAATTTATAAACAATTCAAACAACATAAAATCATGATAGGATGGATAATTGGCTTGGCTATTTTGATAGTGCTGATTTTTATAGTTTATTATAACAAGTTTATAACTCTGGAAAATAGGATAGGAAATTCTCTGAGCCAGATTGATGTTCAGCTTAAAAAAAGAGCTGATCTTGTTCCTAATCTTATTAATTCTGTTAAAGGATATGCAAAGCATGAAAAGGGAATAATGAATGAGGTTACAAAGGCTAGGAAAGCTTTTATGTCTGCAAAAACAATGCAGGAAAAAGTTAAGAAAGGAGCTGAATTACAGCATGCTTTGAAGTCAATTCTTGCAGTTGCAGAAAATTATCCTAAACTAAGGGCTAATGAAAACTTCCTTCATTTTCAGAAGGAGCTTGCAGCAATAGAAGACAAGGTTGCTTATGCTAGGCAGCATTACAACGATTCAATTCTCAGCTACAACGACCTGACAAAAAGATTTCCAGGAGTGATGTTTGCTTCTGTATACCACAGAAAACCAAAGAAATACCTTGAGATTCCGGAAGAAGAAAGGGCTGTTCCAAAGGTTGAGTTTTGAAAATCAAGACCATTAGGTGAGAGTTTTTAAGAGAGGAAATTAAATTAAAATTCTTTTAAAAAATAAATTTTCATTGTTTCCTTTACTCATCTTTTCTAGTTCATAATCTTTTAGAAGAGTTATGAGCTTTCCTTCAATTTTTCTGATTATTTCTCCTGCAGAACCCATTCCAGAAACAATAAAAATCATAGAAAGATTAGAAGTTGTTGTTTTAAGACAAAAATCTAGAATAAATCTTTCCTTATCATTAGATTTAACAAATAAAACATATTTTTCTATATTATTAATAATTTCATTTATTCTTTCTTTAAATTTTTCAATCGAACTAATATCATCTAACAAAATTCCAATATACCTATTTAAAACTCCGTTCTCAACAAATTTTGCTATATGGAGTCCCTTAACTTCGTATTTTTTCATAATATCTTCTCTTAATTTTTGCTTTCTTTCTCTTTCTCCTAACCTTTCCAACTTTCTCAGAACAAGACCCATACGAAGAATCATTAGTTTGTTTTTGTCATCAATATAGTGCTTATAAATTTGTAATTCCCCAGAATTATACTGCTCTCTTGCTATTTCTAAAGTATTTTTGTCCTCAATAAAATTTATTCCTTTTTCCTTAAATTTCTTAGCTAAATTTTTAATAAAATCCTCTCCCCATTCTAATGCTCCCTTAACTGCTCCTTTCCCAATTCCTTCTCCTAAATCTTTTATTGGTTCAGAACTCATCTCCAAATTCCTCTAAATATAAGGATAGAGATAATTCATTATTATCTAAAATTATTGTGCTTCCAGGAAAAATAGCCATATTATTCACTTTTACAGGAATTTCTATATATTTATCTAAGACCTTATTTCCGTTAGAATCAAGAACATATTCTCCATCTGAGTTAAATCCAATTTCTTTTAACAAAGCAATTTTAGAATTTACAGAAACTTCTTTTAGTGATATTAATTCCATCTTATCTTTGATCCTCCATCTTATTTAAACATTTAGTTAGCCCTTAATCAACACTTTTTTGCTATGCAAAAAAGTAGCAAACAAACCTTATAAATTTTTCTTATTTCAACCCTCACCAATACAAAAACCCTTTTATACCCTCATAGACATTCTTTTTTATGGCAAGGGGCAAGGAAATAAAAAAGATTTCATTCCATGACCAGATTCAGAGAAACAAAATGAAGTCTGTTTTATTGATAGTAGTTATAATTTTCTTTTTTGTGATTCTTGGTTATGTTATTGCTCTTATTTTTGACCCCGGCTATTTTTTTGTTATAATGATTTTTGCGATAATTTTTTCCCTGGTTTATGTTTTGATTGGTTATTATAACTCAGATAAAATTGCTTTGGCCTCTGTTAAGGCTAAACCAGCTTCACGAATAGAGCATAGTGAATTTTATCATGCAGCTGAAAATATGTCCATAGCTTCAGGCTTGCCAATGCCTAAACTTTACATTATGGAATCAGAAGAAATTAATGCTTTTGCTTCTGGGCGTGACCCCAAAAATGCAGTAATCTGTTTTACAACAGGATCCTTGAAGAAACTTAACAAGCAGGAACTTGAAGGGGTTGTTTCTCATGAGATGTCTCACATAGCAAACTATGACATAAGGTTCATGACTCTGACAGCTGTGCTTGTTGGAATGGTTTCCATACTTGCCCAGGTTTTCCTCAGGAGTTTGTGGTTTGGGGGGATGGGGAGAGGAAGCAAGGATAATAAATCTCAATTATTCTTAATTTTGCTCGGAGTTCTTTTTGCTGTTCTTGCTCCAATAGCTTCACAGCTTGTTTCTTTTTCCATTTCAAGAAAAAGAGAATATACTGCTGATGCAACAGGTGCAAAATTCACAAGATATCCTCCTGGCCTGGCAAATGCTTTAAAGAAAATTAAAGAAGAACATATTCCTAAAATTGAGAAAAAACACAGAGTTCCTGAAGCAATAGCCCCTTTATTTATTTCAGACCCTTTCAAAAGAAAAGTCCAGGGGCTTTTCAGCACTCATCCGCCAATTGAAGACAGGATAAAAAAGCTGGAGATGATGTAAAAATTGAGATTATTCTAAGAAAAAACTAGTAAAATAAATATTTCAAAATCTGAAACAAACTTATATAAACTGTTTCATCCAGCCGATATTATGAGTATAAACCCTATTTCAAAGGACACTCTTATGAAAGATATTTTGAAATCTTCTCCAAAAGCTGCTGAAGTATTAATGGAATATGGCCTGATATGTCTCGGCTGTCCGCATGCAGGAGAGCACAGTCTTAAAGAAATAAAAGATGATTATGGCTTTAGTGATAAGGATATAGAAGATATCCTAGACAGGCTTAATAAAATTAAAGAGAAAGAAAATAAAAATGATAATAAATAATAAAACTGCGAAAAAGATAAAGCAGGATTTTCCTATTTTTAAGAATAATAAAGGACTTATTTATTTGGATAATTCTGCGACATCTCAGAAGCCTAAACAAGTAATAAAAGCTATGACAGACTTCTATGAAAAAAATAATTCAAATGTCGGAAGAGGGCTTTACCTTCTTTCTGAAAAAGCAATGGAAGAGTATGATAATGCTAGGAAAACTGTTGCAGAGTTCATTAACTCTTCTTCAAATGAAATTATCTTTACAAGGAATACAACAGAATCTCTTAATCTTTTGTCTTATGTTCTTGCCTCAATTATTCCTGAAGGGAGAGATGAAATTGTTCTGACAGAAATGGAGCATCATTCAAATTTGATTCCCTGGCAGCAACTTGCAAAAAGGAACAAAATGAAGCTGAAAATAATAAAAATGAAGAATGATTTTACTTTTGATATGGAAGATGCTGAGCAGAAGATTACAGATAAGACAGCAATTCTTTCTTTTATGCATGTCTCAAATGTTACAGGAACAATAAATGATGTTAAGGAGTTAGTTAATCTTGGAAAGGAAAAAGGTGCAATTACAATTATTGATTCTGCGCAGGCTGTTTCAAGCATAAAAATTGATGTTAAGGATTTGGGGTGTGATTTCCTGGCATTTTCGTCACATAAGATATTTGGACCAATGGGAATAGGGGTTCTCTATGGAAAAAAAGAGCTTCTTGAAAAAATGCTTCCTTTTACTTTTGGTGGGGGGATGATAAAAAGGGTTGAATTAGGAAATGCAGAATGGGCAGATCTTCCTGAGAAGTTTGAGTCTGGAACACAGAACATTGCAGGGGCTGTTGGGCTTGCAGAAGCAATAAGATATCTGGAAAAGATTGGACAGGAGAATATTTCTGGCTGGGAAAAGCAGCTGACAAAATATGCTCTTGAAAAATTAAAAGAAGTTCCTCAGATTAAAATTTACAGTCCTGTTCTTGAGAAAAATGCCGGAATAATCTCTTTTAGTCTTGGAAGGATTCATCCGCATGATGTTGCTGCCTTGTTGGATGAAAAAGGAATTGCAATACGTGCAGGTCATTGTTGCGCAATGCCTTTAATGAAAAGGCTCGGGCTTGTGCAAGGAGTGTCAAGAATAAGTTTTTCAGCATTTAATACATTTAAGGAAATAGATAATCTAGTTGATGTTTTAAAGGAAATTGAGGCTAAGTTAGGAGATTAAGAAAATGGAAACAATAAGGCATAATGAGGCATATAAGAAACATATTATTGAATTGTGGAAAAATCCAAAGAATTTTGGGAATCTTATAAGTCCGACTCATGAGCTTACAGAGCACAATTCTATTTGCGGAGACGAGATAACTGTGCAGATCCGTGCTAAGGATGGGAAAATAGAAGATGCAAAATTCAGCGGGAGCGGGTGTGTTTTAAGCGTGGTTTCTGCTTCGCTTCTAACTGACAAATTAAAAGGAATGAAAACCAAAGATGTAAAAAAATTGGGAAAAGAGGATGTAAAAAAATTACTAAATACAAAAATACATTCTTCAAGAATGAAATGCGCTTGTCTTCCTCTTGAAGCAGCTAAAAAAGCATTAAAATGAAAAAGAAAGGATTGTACAATGAAAAGATTCTGGAACTTTGGAAAAATCCAAAAAACTTTGGGAAAATGGAAAACCCAACTCACAAGTATTCTGAGGAAAATATTGTCTGCGGAGATGATATGACTCTTTACCTGAAAGTTGAAGATGAAATTATTAAGGATGCGAGTTTTTTTAGCACAGGATGTTTAATCTGTATTGTTTTTGCCTCAAAACTTACAGAGATGGTTAAAGGAATGAATGTTCAGGATGTCTACAGTTTAAAGAAAGAGGATTTCCTAAAACTTTTGGATGTTGAGATAAATCCCTTAAAGATGCGGTGCGCTTGTCTTCCTCTTGATGCTGTTCAGAACTGCCTTAAGAAAGGAAAGATAAAGTCCTAAGTCTAACACTAGAATTAATTTAGGACTTATTCACTTATTCCTCTTTCAAATCTTTTATTGTTGAGCAAGATATTCTTCTTTCTCCTGGAAACCAAGAACCATCAAAAAATTTTCTCTAAAACTTTCCTTGAAATCCCGCCATTCTTCCTCACTCAACTTATGAATTCTTCCCTCTACGTCCTTAATGGCATCATGCAAAACTTCACAATTGCCTTTCTCTTCACCGGTTTTTTTGTATTTCTTTTTCATTTTCTCTTTTTATTTATAGCCATGGCAATAAGCCCTGCAATTTTATTAAAAATATAAAAGAATTCTTTTTCTGGAAAATCTTATTGATTTCCATGTTTTATCTAAGACACCATACTTTATAAAAATTTGTATTACAAGAAATCCTTTTTGTTATTATTAGAAGAAGATGAAAAATTATTAGTTATGTAAATTAAACGAAAGTGGGATGGTTTTATCTCCTCTTCTCTTGAGAAGTCTGAATTAACATTTCCTCCCTCATTTCCTGAAGACCAAGCACCATTAAAAAATTATCTCTCAGGCTTTTCTTAAATTTCGTCCAATCTCTTTCATTTAATTCGTGAATTTTTTTATCTACATTCTTAATGGCATTATCTAAGAGTTCATGGTTACCTTTTACTTCTCTGGTTTTCTCGTATCTATTTTTCATTTTTATTACTATTATTGAATTACACAACATTTTATAAGCATTGTTATCATCTAAAGAATATATCTTCTTGTTATAAATGGTGAATATTAATGTTTAATCATGACTAAAAGTAACAAGACATATAAATAAGAGGATTATTTAATATTTAATAGGAAAAAAGAGGAAAATGAAAATTTGGTGTACTGATTGGCATTTGAAAAAAATCTTATTTTTGATAGCCTTTCTTTTCTTTTTTATATTAAATCTCTCAGGGATATTCTCTGCTTCAGAAGGGGCTTATGTAAATTTAGAAACAAATGGGATAGCTTATGGGCATGAATTATTATGGAAAGAAAAATATACAGGAACTTTTGATGAATTTGGCTCTGTTGCTGTGGAAAACGGAATAGGATATGTAGTCGGAAAAGGGCTCTATACAGGAACCAGAAACATTACTGCTTTTAATGCCACTAACGGCAGCTTGATGTGGACAACATATATCAATAATTCAGACGGAACTCCTCTGATAGACAATCAGGGAGATTATCTCTATATTAATACTTATGCCAGTGGAGACGCAAATGGAATTTATAAGATTAATAAAACAAACGGCTCAATTATATGTGAAAATCATAACTGCTCTTATGGAACAGCACAAAGCATGGTTCAGAGTGACAATTTAATCTTTGATGGCTGTCTGGATGGTATGGTGTATGCTTATAATAAAAATGACTGCACAGTAAACTGGACATATAATGTTTCTGGAGCCACTAAAATTCCATCTACCCCTCTTTACTGGGAAGACACGGTGACTGTTGGAGCTTATGGCGGAAATTCCTCTACTGTTCCTCATTTTGTTCAACTAAATGCTTCAACAGGAGCAAACATATGGAACAATACAGGATTTGGAAATGCCTGGGATATGCAGCCCTCTGTTAAAGACGGAGTTATTTACATGGCAAGCGCCTTTTCTCCTTATCTTATTGGTGCATTTAATTTTACTACAGGAGAATTAATCTGGAATAGGACAGATATTAACGGGTTTTTTTCTCAAATGGCTATATATGACAACAGGCTTTGGGCAGGAGGAAAAAATAATAAAATTTATTCTCTGAATTTGGATGACGGGACCACAAACTGCACGAGTCTTGATACTGGGGGAGATATTTATCAAGGACCTTCTATTGTCCCTGGACTTGCTTTTTTTGGCAGTTTCAGTTCGCCTGACTCTATTTACATGATTAACACCACAGATTGTTCTCTTATCTGGAATTATGAAATAGGTTCCGGAGTGCTTTCTGCACCATCTATCTCAGAAGGAACAGGTTATTTTGCAACAGATGATTATTATTTATGGGCTTTTGATTTTGGTAATGGAACAGAAGAATGGAGTTATTTAGGTTATAATTCTTCAGGACAAAGCTTTTGTTTTGATTGTCTGACAGACTGGCAGTATGTTAAGATAAACTGTTCAGCTATTGTAGACAATAATATGACATGCACTGTAAAAAATAATTATGACCATTCAGCAAATGTAACTTTGGATAATGATGAGTACAAATTTGATTGGTATAATTCTTCTGATGATTTGGTAGGAAATAATTCTGCAAGTTATACCTTTGAAATGCTATCCTCAGAGGCAGAAACCTTTACTCTTGAAGTTCAAGGTCCAGCAGAAATAGATTGGTCTTTGGAGACTACATTAACCGAATCAACAGACCAGGTTACTTCAGTAGCATTTTCTAATGATAGTAACTGGATTGCTTACGGGAGTTTGGATAATAATGTTTATGTTCATAATGCACCTTACTGGGGTCTAGAAGTTACATTAACAGAATCTGATGATGAGATCTATTCAGTAGCATTTTCTAATGATAGTAACTGGATTGCTTACGGGGGTTATAATTATGACGAGGATATTTATGGTGTTTATGTTAATAATGCA
>Ga0315537_1002944_pt1 | contig 12797 bp, 9 predicted proteins | sample SalMarSW160270MG_FD_203091 | JGI IMG/M metagenome (GOLD analysis project Ga0315537, IMG submission 203091) | Salt marsh sediment microbial communities from the Plum Island Ecosystem LTER, Massachusetts, United States - Salt Marsh Sediment SW1602-70 ... | reverse complement strand
CAAGCTGACCGGCTGTATTTAAAATAAGATATGTAACATACTATAAGTAAGCGGATAAACCGGTATCTATTATTCCGTCAATAACAATAAAATTAATCCAAAATTATCATTAAAAACCAGAGCATAAAACATTGACTTTTGAATAATTGATGTGTAACTTTGTAAAAATTTGTCTTTTAATGACTTAGATAATACATAATAAAAGACTGTCATAATGAAAAAACTGGTTTTATTACTGAGTATGCAGGTTTTCATTCTAAGTTTATCAGGTCAGGATGATTATCTGTTGTTAACAAGAGAACGCAACCTGAGACCATCGGCAAGCACTCTTGAAGAGGTGCCGGCAGTCATTGTATATGAACTGATTGAAGACCACCTGATTAAACCCAAACCAGCTCAAAGAAAGATTAAAGAAGGGATGATAATCAAGGTAAAAACCTATGCACCTGGCAATACCAAAGTCATGGGAAACCTTGAAATTCTTAATGATTCCATGATCAATGTTGGTTCTTCTTCTATTAATATTAACAATATAAGAAAAATATCAGTCAGAACAACCTTTTCAAAAGTATCAGGTCCAATTATTTCTGGTGCGGGTATTGCAGGCACAATATTCACGACTCCTCTTTTCCTTGAATCACTTACCCTGTTCAGTGGAAATATTTTTATGGTATTTGGAGGACTTATGGTTGTACCGCTTGCTGCAGGTGCTCTTATGGGCTGTGCATGTGCAGCTATCGGTGGAATAATATATTTTATTAAGGGTAATGCATATAATACAACCGGCGCCTGGAAAAACGATTCCGGAAAATGGCAAATAAAGGTTGTGAATAATTATTCAGGACCAGCTCCCTGATCTTCATGATTAAAAAATACCGGGTTTTCCCCTTTGCTTCCTTTTTCATGTAATCCGTTAACCGGGGTTTGCATTTCGTAAATCAGTATCTTATTATGTAAATGTATTTCATAATTTAGTTTCTGTAATGATATGATTATGAAGATACAATCAATACAGGGACAGTAATAAGAGTATTAGAGTATTAATTAATTATTAAAAGCCATGAAAAGATTAATTACAGCAGCAGTACTGATTCTTGCATTCTGTACTGTTTCATTTGCTAAGAAGCAGGTTGTTGCTGAAGGCAAGACGCATTCAGCACTTGGAAATTACAAGATTGAGACTCTCGACGTACCGGTTATGATAAACGGTAAAGAGCTCAAGGCATTCACTATCTCTTATGAGAATACCGTTATGAAGGCAATAGTAGCAATCGATAAAACCTTCAAATGCAAAAAATACTATGTATTGACCGCTAATCTGTCAATCCAGTATGTTAGCAACGGTTATTATTTCGGCGTTGAAAGACTTGACAAAAACCTTGAAAAAGAGGGATACAAGACCTCCAATGACGATCTGGACAATTTTCAGTATTACCATCAGAAAGTGCTTTCCTGCGGCGATAACGACGATCTGGAAAACACAAGACTTATTGCCGCCTATTTCCCGTTCCTGCTCAGGAATACGGAAGAGGTTCTGGCTATGAAATGAAGAGCGCTCTTTAAGCTCTTCAGTACGGTTTAGTTTTAGTTTATTAAGTAAAAAAGGGGCTTTTCACAAGTCCCTTTTTTTTATTGAAAACTATTTTCCCCCTGCACTATTCTTCAGAATTCATCCTTTAAACCTTGACATGTGAACGAGAAACAATTCTTTCCTGTTCCTTGATACAGGAATTTCCGATCCGTCCTGCAATTCAATATAACCTCCCTCCTTCCTGATATACTTCTTAACGTATTTCAGGTTAACAAGATATGAATTATGTGGTCTGAAGAAGTGTCTGTCGCTGAGCAGATCCTGGAACTCCTTAAGATTTCTGGATACCAGTATCTTTCTGTCTCCGGTAAGGTAGAACCATGAATAACTGCGGTCAGCTTCAATACGGATAATTTCTTTGGGATTTAGATATTCCATGCCATCAGAGGTTGGGATAGCCAGGCGCGAAGGAATTGCTGTTCTCAGGTTCTCCAGAAGAGCCTTGATGTTCTCATTACCCCGGAACATACTGTCTGACCTTTTCTGTATCACCTTGTTCACAGCTTCAATGAATTCATTTACATTTATCGGCTTAAGAATATAGTCAACAGCACTGAACTTGATCGCCTTTATTGCATAATGGTTAAAAGCCGTTATGAACACAACATCAAATTCCTTTTCAGGGAAATGTCCCAGCAGATCAAATCCTGATCCATGAGGCATTTCCACATCGAGGAACACAAGGTCAGGTTTCTGCTCCTTAATTATCTGGATACCCTCACCGACATCATATGCCTTACCGGCAATATCCAGTCCGGAACAATACTCACAAATGATTGAGGAAATAAAATCGACTGCATCAGTCTCATCATCAATGATAATTGTTTTTAATTTTCGGCTCATGTCATCAATGGAATATGTATTTCCACAAGTGTTCCAGCAGCCTTTCCTTCAGCATTTTTAAGGTCGGTATAGGTTGTTTTCAGGCTTGATCCGTACAGGGTATTAACCAGTTCAAGCCTTGATGTTGCGATACGAGTACCAAGTGAGTTATAATTGCTCTCCTTTTTTACTTTTCTCTCACGCGCTTCACCACGCCCGATACCGTTATCTTCAATAGTGCATACAAGATAATCATTTTTAAGCTTAATGTCGATCTTGACTTTTCCTTTTATTTTCATGGGTATAAGTCCATGACAGATGGAATTCTCCACATATGGCTGGATGAGCATGGTAGGCACTTTATACATTAGCGTATCTATCTCATCATCAATACTTATCTCATAATCAAACCTGTCCTTGAACCGTAGGCTTTCCAACTCGAGATACAGAGTCAGGGCATTAAGCTCATCACTGAGAGGAATTGAAGTGTGCTGTGAGTTTTCAAGCACTTTACGTATCAGGCTTGAAAATTTGGTGAGGTAATTATTTGTCGCCAGCTTATCATGCTGGTACATATAATACTGTATCGAGTTAAGAGTGTTGAATATGAAATGCGGATTCATCTGCTGCCTGAGATTGGCTTGCTGAATCTCAGATATATGTCGGTTCATTTCACTTATCCGCCGTTTGGACTTAAGCTTTGTACCCCTGTAAATAAGAAAAGCAATTGCGAGGGTAAGTAACACCAGACTGCCAAAAGCATAGCTGAGAATCCGCTGGTTCTTTAACCTGAGTGACAACAGTTGAACCTCCTTTTGCTGTGTATCTACCTTATATCTGATAGTAGCATCTGATACCCACTGGTTCCTGTTCTTTATCATGGTTGAATCACTGTATTGCTTGAACAGGACATAATTCAGATATGCATTTGCAGTGTCTTTTTGCTTAAGATACATATTGCTCATATCGTGGTATATCCAGTAAAGCTCGTAGTAGTCGTTTACTCTTTTTGCGTATTCAATCCCCTTATTATAGTTCGCAACCGATCTGTCAATATCACCCATATCACGATAGATAGTGCCAATGTTTCCGTAAGCATTGGATAACATTATATAATCACTGGTTAGAATGCAGTATTTCAGCGATTTGTTATATAAGGAGAGAGCAGTTTTATAATTCTCTGCAAGGTAGTTACTATACCCCAGGTTTCCCAGGGATCTTGATATTATCATTGTATCTTTGAGTGCCACAGCAAATTCATAAGATCTGGTCAATAATGAATCAGAAAGTTTGAAATCCCAGCTTGCTTCTCCCTTAAGCGTTCCGTAATAATAGTATCCCCTTAATGCAGTAACTGAATCATTTTCTGCCAATGATGCTTCTATCATTTTCTTTAAAGATTGCTCATACTCTTCCATGTTTCCTATGGAGTTATAAACATCAGCCTGACCACTATATCCCATTTGTATCATTCCTTTCAGTCCCTTCTGCTCTGCCAGACTGATACCCCGTGCATAAAAATCAAGGCTCTCATTATAAAACCCGGTACGTCTATAATATCCTCCAAGGAAGAACAATGTATTTACCAGAACCATGTCTTCACCTGCTTTTTCAGCCTTCTCCATGGCAAGTGTTGCCTCGCTCGATGCATTCAGGTAATCACTTGTGACGAGATTGTATCTCGCCATCAGAAGATGAAGTTTTGCCGGGATCCCAGTCTCTTCCTTCTCACATAAATAGAGTGCAGAATCGATACAGGTTTTTGCCTCCTCTATCCTTACCGGTTTGGAAGAAAGAAATTTCGTTCCCTGCTCCGTAAGTCTGTCTATCCTGGCATTATGATCCTGTTTGAAGGAAGGGATTTTCATCCTGGCTGTTGAAAAAACAGACTGCGCCTCTCCTTCCGATGTATAGAAAATGCACAACAGACTTAAAATCAAAATGAACAATATACTTAAAATCGGTAATAACCTCACAGCTTTCATATCAATCCCGGTTGTATAATACAACTATACAAAAATAATCAATTCAAAATCAATTAAATAATTCTTCTTTAAGAACACTGCGATCAGGTCAAATTTAATGTTTAAGTTAAACCTTTTGTTAAACAAATGTACAATCTGGTTTACGGATTGCTGTTTTGGCTTAACAGATGACACATTTTGGGCAACAATCTTCATGACATCCTGACAGGAGATACTGAATAAGGATCGGGCAATAAATGACGATATTCTTTCCATTTTTACAGATTTATTAATACAATGGAAATTTAGATAAAGAACAAAGAACTTATTCAGAGTAAATCCGGAGTCAGCCTGCGTTAAAACTACGGCTGATGAAAAAGACACACAGATTCACAGAGGTTTCTGTTATTTCTCTGTGGTACTCTGTGGGAACGTGCTATTACACCTATTACACCGTTGTACCGTTGTACCGACATACCATCGCACCGTTTTTCACTTCCCTGTCATATTGAGTACTGCAACATAATACCCCGGATCAACTGCAATCAGGGCATTACCGGATCCAAGCTGAATTGTCTTAAAACTACGTGTTGGTGATATATTCATTGGTTCACCATTAACATATATCCTGAGCGGTATATTAAATCCCTGCACACAGTTATTCCACCTGAAGGAAAGCTTCTCTCCCTTCACATAATATTCAAATACAGGTATTCTGATATCCCGGAGGTATTGATCAAAAAAAGGTTTCAGATCCAATCCGGTTTTCTCCATAATATAATCTTCTATCTGTGAGCCCTTTACAACCTGATGGTAAAACTCCCTGTTCAGGCCGCGCAGTATGCCTCTCCACTTTTCATCATCATCAATGATCTGACGTAGTGTGTGGAGCATATTACCTCCCTTGTAATACATATCACCTGAACCGCTTACATTAACACCATAGATTCCCGTTATTGGTCTGTCGTTTCTGATGTTATGACGGCTGCCCAGCACATATTCAGCTCCGGCTTCTTTACCATAATGGTATTCAACAAACAGTCCTTCGGAATAATTTATAAAACTTTCATGTATCCACATATCGGCCGCATCTTCATAGGTAATACTGTTTGCAAACCATTCGTGACCTGATTCGTGAACGATGATAAAGTCGAATTTCTCACCCCATCCCGAGCCGCTGACATCTCTTCCCAGATACCCGTTCTGATAGCCGTTGCCGTATGTTACCGAACTCTGATGCTCCATTCCGAGGTATGGTGCTTCTACCAGTTTATAACTATCTTCGTAAAAAGGATATGGTCCGAACCAGTGTTCAAAGGCTGCAAGCATCATAGGCACCTGTTTAAAATGAATCTTTGCTTTTTCAAGGTTTTCCTTGAGAACATAATAATCGCAGTCAAGTTCTCCCTTCTCTCCACTGTAAACTTCAGAGAAGTGAGCATAATCGGCTATATTGATATTGACACCATAATTATTAATCGGGTTGGCAACAAACCAGTTATAGGTTGTTGTCTTATTTTTCCTGTTCTTCACAACGCTTCGCAATCTTCCGTTGGAAACATCCATAAGATTTGATGGCACCGTGACGCTTATCAGCATACTGTCGGGTTCATCGTACATGTGGTCCTTGCAGGGCCACCAGAGGCTCGCCCCGTCACCCTGGCATGATGATGCAGCAAAAGGAAGGCCGTTCTTATCCTTCCTCCATGTAATCCCTCCTTCCCATGGAGGCCTTGATGAAACATGAGGCTTCCCTCCATAGCTCAATACAACAGAATATATTTTACCGGCTTCCTGCTTTTCTTCCATCCGTATCCAGAAGACATTTCCTTCTCTTGAAAAACTGAGCTTTTTGCCGTTCTGTTCGGCTTTAGTGAGATACATTGGTTCCTGCAGGTCAATCTGCATGATATCCGAAGGTTCAATAACTCTGTACATAATTGTATTGGTCCCGAAGATAGTGCTGTCAGAAGTCTTCACACCGATATCAAGATGATAATAAACAAGATCCCACCACGCCCTTTCTGGAGTAATTGATCCCCGGAGGGTATCCTGATGGGTGAATATTCTCTGAGTTGGAGCTATGTACTGGGAATTGACCGGCTTAAGAGAGATATACATTAAAAATACTAAGCTCATAGCATTCAATATGGTCAATTTCTTCATAACAGAATATTTTAAAATAAATAAAAATACAAATATTATATATAGGAAATTTTTCTTCGTATCTTTTATCCACTGAAGTTTTATGAAGGTGGACTTTGTAGATTGATATTGAATAATTTCTTACCATGGATATCACGGATTGACCCGGGTTTTTCACAGAAAAGATTTCGTGTAATTTCGTATTATCCGTTGTAATACTTTTATTAATGTTAAAGAAGATACCGCATACATATGTAATTGTCTTCAGTATCATAGTACTGGCTGCTATACTTACATGGGTAATCCCGGGCGGAACATTTGACAGGCAAATAGTTACAGTGAACGGAATAGACCGTAATGTGGTGATACCCGGCTCGTTCCATTATGTTGACAATAATCCCCAGACATGGCAGATCTTTTCCGCCTTGTTCGATGGTTTTGTTGATAAAGCTGACATCATTGTTTTCATACTGATCATAGGAGGGGCATTCTGGATAATGAATGAGAGTAAGGCTATTGAGGTTGCCATCCGGTCATTTCTCAGATTCACTAAAAAAATGGAGCATAACAAAATCATTTCACGTATCGGCATCGATAACCTGATATTCATATTTATTATGACAATGTTCAGCATTTTCGGTGCTGTCTTCGGTATGAGTGAGGAGACAATAGCTTTCGTGATAATTTTCGTGCCTCTGGCGATATTGATGGGATATGATTCCATTATCGGCGTTTCGCTTTGTTTTGTGGCTGCTGCCCTTGGATTTGCCGGTGCTATTTTGAATCCTTTTACGATCGGTATCGCTCAGGGACTTTCCAATCTGCCTCTTTTTTCGGGTATGGAATACAGGATGTTCTGCTGGGTAATTATCAATGCCGCAGGTTTCTTTTTTATCCTCAGGTATGCGGGGAGAATCAAGAAAAATCCAGCCCGGTCATGTGTTGCAGCGGATGATGTCTACTGGAAAAACCTTAGAGAAACCGGTTCGGGACAGATTATCTACCAGACACCCGTGTCGGCATGGATAATATATGGCATTATGCTGATTATCATGGTATTATTATCGTTCCTATATCCAATGACAAATATTTCGGCTGGAGGTAATGTGATACCTTTTCCTGCTATCCCTGTTATAACAGTTTTCTTCGGTATAAGCGGGTGGTTCAGTCTGAGGAAATCCGTTCACTTTTTTGTACTGCTGATACTAATCGTAACAATATTATTTCTCATAACCGGAGTTATGGGATATGGCTGGTATATAATGGAAATAGCCACTCTTTTCTTTGCAATGGGCCTGGTAACAGGCATTTCCATGAATTATTCCCCCAATAAAATAACCAAGTTATTTCTCGATGGTATTAAGGATATACAGTCAGCTGCAATAATCGTCGGTCTGGCAGGGGGAATAATAATCATCCTGAATAATGGAAATATAATCGACACAATGCTTTATAAACTATCAGGAGCAATTTCCGAAACGGGCAAACTGGGGGCCGTAAGTATGATGTATGTAGTGCAGACCCTTATTAATCTGGTTATGCCTTCAGGATCGGCCAAAGCAGCCCTTACAATGCCAATGATGTCACAGTTCTCCGATCTCATTGGAATTTCTCGCCAGGCAACTGTGATGGCATTTCAGTTTGGTGATGGTTTCACAAATATGATAACACCGACATCAGGAGTTCTGCTCGGAGTTCTTAGTGTTGCCAGAATACCTTATGATAAATGGTTCAGGTGGGTCCTTCCTCTTATCATCATCCTGACTCTCATTGGTTTTATACTCCTTTTACCAACAGTATATATGAATCTTAACGGATTTTAACACAATGTTAACTTTCGTTAAAACTGATAATCAGGAAGTTTTGAAAGACTTTTTTTCATAATTTCGCCCCATGAAATTTTGTTTCAGCGGATAATAATGAAATGAAGAAGACTATTATCATTACGGGTATTGTTATTGCCGTTACCATTGTAGCACTTTTTATCGTCAATAAAGTTTTTACCAGGGAAGATACATCCAGTATCTTCACAGAAGTCTCTGAAGGTAAGTTTGAGATAGCTGTTACATCAACCGGCGAATTGCTTGCTGAACGTTCAGTTAACATCATTGCTCCTGATGTTGGAAGGAGAAGAGGGATAAGATCAAGAAGTATAGATATCCAGAATATGGTATCTGAAGGTACGGAGGTACAGAAGGGAGACTGGGTTGCAACGCTTGACAGGACAGAGTATGATAATTCTCTGAAAGATGAACAGGAAAACCTCACAGAGATATATACAGAACTGGAGATGGCTCTTCTGGATACAGCAGTGACACTCAGTGGTTTAAGAGATCAAATAGAAAATCAGATACATACTGTCGATGAAGCCGAAATCACCCTGAAAAATTCAAAATATGAACCTCCTACAACAATACGGCAGGCAGAAATAAAATATGACCAGGCAATCAGGGAGCTGGGACAGATGAGACGAAGTTACTCCTTGGCTCAGGCCCGGGCCAAAACGACGATCAGGAATATCAGAACAAGGCTCAACAGGTATGAAAGAAGAGTAAAGGACTATGAAGAGGTACTGGCCAGCTTTGTAATAAACGCACCCTCGCCGGGAATGGTAATCTATTATAAGGATCCCCTGGGGAAGAAAAGAAAAGCAGGCAGTTCTATAAATCCTATGGACCGTGTTGTGGCAACCCTGCCAGACCTTTCATCCATGCTTTCTAAAGTGTATATCAGCGAGATCGACATTACCAAGATTGAAGAGGGACAGGAAGTTATCATTACGGTCGATGCTTTCCCCGACAGATCCTATACAGGTAAGGTTTTTTTCATTGCAAATATCGGCGAGATACTCCCCAACACCGATACAAAGGTCTTTGAAGTACATATTAAACTGGATGGAAGAGATTATTCCCTGCGGCCAACTATGACCACAAATAACAAGATCATAGTTAAGATACTGGATAATGTCACTTATGTACCAAATGAATGTATACACACAGGTACTGACAATATCCCCGTGGTTTATACAAAGCATGGAATTAAGCAGGTAGTCATTCCGGGAGAGTCAAATAACAAGGAGATAGTGATTGAAAAGGGTCTTGAAGCAGGTACTGTTATCTACCGTACTTTACCTGAGAATCCTGACAATTTTAAAATAAGGGGTACAGAACTAATAGAAACGATTAAGGCCGAAAGGGCCATGAATGAAGTTAAATCAGAGAAAAAAATAGAGGAACCGGGTAAATTATAGAGTATTAATTAATTAAAGGTTAGAACAAAGAAAGGAAGGACTCCGGCGGAGTCCTTCCTTTTTTCCACCATTTTAAATAATTTTATTTCTTATCATATACCATCTTAGTGGTCCTATCACCACCAGGTGTACTCATCATAGTTTTGATTGAGAGTGTTTTGGCATCAGTAAGAGTCCATTCCTCTGTGGAATTCATTGTCCTTGACTCACCGCCCATGTCAAATGTACGTGAAGTGGCAATTTTAAGTATTTTCCCATCAGCTGACCATGTTGCTGTCGATTTACTTTCACCGCGTCCTGTCGAATTAACACTCTCCTTACCGTCAAGTGTATATTTGGAGGTTGTTGTAAATGACTCACCGTCCGGTCTTGACATTGTACGTTCTACCGTCAGAAGGTTGGCTTCCTGTTTGGCAGTAAAATCACCGCCGAAACCTCCCATCCTGCCACCCTGAGGCGGTTGTCCCTGGGGTGGTCCGCCCGGACCTCCAGGGCCTCCTCCCATTTCGCTCTTATCAGCATTTAAAACCCAGGTACCACTGAAATTAACCTTTCCTGTCTGCCCGTTCAGAGAAAGAGGCATAGCAAGAAAAGCAAGGATTATCATTGCTGATAATGCAATCTGAAAATACTTAACATCTTTTTTCATATCTATTGATTTTATTGGTTGATTATAATGTATAGACAATAATCCAAAATTAAATATTCCCTGATAATAAGCTTATATTTTCCCGTCTTTTATTTCATCAAGAATTTCCCTCGACCGGCATAGCGATCCTGCATCTCTTTCAACTGGAAGAAATTCATTAATATTGCAAGCTGAAGTTAATATGAAATTTAATCACAAATAATAATGATTATGATCAGGAAGATGATCCCATTTATATTTGCAGCCTCTTTACTCTGGTCTTGTGGTAATTCCGGCAAGAAAGATGTTGTTACCGGTACTGAAGCTCCTGAAGAAGCTATAAAAGTTGAGTTTACATCATTAGCTGAAAATCCTGATGACTTTGTGGGGAAAAAGATAAGCGTCGAAGGCAAGGTTGTGCATGTCGCCAAACCAGGCGGTAAAGAGATTTATATAACCGGGGATGATCCTGATATCAGGTTAACAATTTCTGCCAGTGAGGAAATACCAGAGTTCCCCATCGAATTGCTTGGAAGTGATATAGTTGTGGAAGGCACTATAACAAAGGCCGATACCACTGAGATGACTGGGGAAAAGGAAATTTATGCAGAAGGTGAAGACCGGGCAGATGCCGAAGGTGATTCATGCAAAACTGAAAAAGCAATTGCCGGTAAGTCAGTGATGTCGGACCTGATGATGGTATATAACAAACACACCCTGGTAAAATAATCTACTTATCGTACCGTCGTACCGTCAGACCTTATTTATTGCTTCCAGTACCCGTTCCGGTGTAAATGGCATCCTGAACAATCTAGCGCCGGTTGCATCATAAATTGCATTGGCCACAGATGCGCCAACAGCAATAATTGCCGGTTCTCCGCATCCCTGTGGCGCCTCGTCCTTCCTCTCGAGTATTACGCAGTCAATTTTTGGAATCCAGGAGAAACGTGGTATCTGGTATGAATCGAAATTGTGGTCGTGGATATTACCTCCTTCAAACTTAACCTCTTCTGCTAATGTGTAACCAAGTCCCATCGACAGACAACTTTCCATTTGCAGCTGTGCTCCCTGGGGATTTACACATAATCCCATATCCTGCGCACAAACTAATCTGTTTACCCTGACCTTTCCGGAATTTTTACTCACTTTAACTTCGGCAATTGTTGCCACCCAGCTGCCGGCATCTGTTCCGCATGCAATTCCTATTCCCCTGCCGCTTGGTGTTTTTCCTGACTCATATCCGAATTTTTCAGTTGCTGCTTTCAGACAATCTATCATCTTCTCATCCTTCAGGTTTTTAAGTCTGAACTCCAGAGGATCAATGCCTGCAGCAGATGCCATTATATCGATCTGGGTCTCTCTGGCAAAGGTATTTGTGTTATTGTTGGGAGCACGCCATGCCCCTGTGCTAAAAGGATGAACGGGAGCATCTCTGCTCTCACTGTGGCTGGTTATTTTAACATTGGGTATGTCATAGATAGCGTCAGCACCCCTCGTACCTGAGAAATAAACAATATAATCCCATAATTTTATCATTCCTGTTTTGTCAATCCCCGATGTTACTTTTATCACACCGGCAGGATGAAATGTATCATAGAAAAACTCCTCATCACGTGTCCACACATTCATAACAGGCTTACCTGTCATTTTTGCCAGTCTTGCTGCTTCGATACCCTGCTGGGCAGGTATTTTACCACCGAAGCCACCTCCGACGAACGGAGTTATCACCCTCACGTTTTCAAGGGCAAAACCCAGTTCCTGGGTAAGAGAATCCTGGAGTCCGAAAGGTGACTGTGTAGATGCCCATACAGTAAGTCTACCATCTTCGATGACTGCAAGGGCAGTATGAGTCTCTATCGGTGCATGTGCCAGGTAAGGATCCTGGTATTCATGTTCAAAGATCTTATCACATTCCTGGCTGCCTGCAGTCATATCCCCGTCCGTTGTTACAACATTTTCCCTGGTTTTAACTTTTTTCATCCAGTCCCCAAGGGTTTTGTCGTTAACCGGCATCTCATCAAATGAATACTCAGCATTTATTTTAACAATAGCTTCATCGGCTTTATCGCGGTTTTCACTTATCACTGCAATAAAATCTCCGTCACGCACAACCTTCACTCCTTCAATCTTTTCCGCTCCCGACACATCCACGGAAGTCATTTTTGCCCCATGGGAAGGCGGCCTTAATATCCTTGCAAAAACCATTCCCGGTAGTTTCAGATCACCGGTATATTTTGCTTCGCCGGTAACTTTCAGCTTTGCATCACTGCGTTTATATGGTTTTCCAACAATTGTAAACTTTTTATAATCTTCAACATGCGGTTTTACGTCAAGGTATTTTTCCAGCTTTTTGCCTTTTGCCAGCTGTCCGTAGCTTACTTTTTTATTTTTGTCTTT
>Ga0315537_1002942_pt1 | contig 12806 bp, 15 predicted proteins | sample SalMarSW160270MG_FD_203091 | JGI IMG/M metagenome (GOLD analysis project Ga0315537, IMG submission 203091) | Salt marsh sediment microbial communities from the Plum Island Ecosystem LTER, Massachusetts, United States - Salt Marsh Sediment SW1602-70 ... | reverse complement strand
TTGACCATGTTTTCGGCGCTGTCCTGAAAAAGGTCAAAAAACTTTTCCTCACGGGGCATAAAGGGTAACTTCACGGTCTAATCCTCCTCTGCCTGCTGAAGATATGCCAAGATAAAAATGGGGGGGGAACCGGGGGATGAGAAAAGGGAAACTCTAACATTTCACTGTCACTTTGAGTTTAGTGTAGAGGCAGGCGATTGTCAAGCCAGAGACTGGTTGACATCCAGGCTTTAGAGGCATAAAATGCTCAAATTGTGGGCTGTGATGGGAAAATCTGTTAAACCGATAAAAAATGACTGAGAACTACCAGCCTAAACCGGGCGACCGGGTCGTCCGCCCCCGGCGAATCAAGCGGTTTCGCTTAAGAAGGGTACTGGGAGTTCCGGCCCTTTTCAGCGCCGGCTACGGCAATGTCGGCTCGTCTATCTATTACGCCCTGGGCATCGTCGCCCTGGTGGCCATGGGGGCTACCCCGGTGGTGCTGGGAATCGCCGGCATCCTGTTTATCTTTACCGCCCTTACCTACGCCGAGGGCACCGCCATGCTGCCCGAAGCCGGCGGCTCGGCCAGCTTTGCCCGGCACGGCTTTAACGACCTGGCCGGGTTTGCCGCCGGCTGGGCGTTGATGCTGAGCTATATCGTTACCATATCAATTTCGGCTTATACCATCCCCCCCTACCTGGGCTTCTTCTTTGAGCCGTTTAAGGCATCACCGGTAGTGGGCACACTGACCTCAATGGGCATCGTCGGCTTTTTGATGATAATCAATATAGTCGGCATCAAGGAGACCTCTTTTCTCAATATCGGCGCCGCCATACTGGATATAACCACCCAGGTGGCGCTGGTGGTTATCGGCTTTATCCTGCTCTTTAACCCCCCGGTGCTGTTTCACCGCATCATCGATAACTGGCCCACCACCGGTAACCTGGTCTTCGGCATCGCCTTAGCCTCAATTGCCTATACCGGCATCGAGACCATGTCCCAGATGGCCGAGGAGACCAAGCAGCCGGAGAAGAAAGTTCCGCGGGCACTGATTATGATGATAGTGGCCGTTCTGGTTATCTTCGCCGGTATATCACTGGTATCACTATCGGCGATGACGCCGCAGGAGCTTGCCTCCGACTGGGCCCGGGACCCGGTGGCCGGCATCGCCGCCAAGCTGCCCATAGCTTTGCTGGCCAATGTCCTCAAGCCGTTAATCGCCCTGCTGGCGGGCACCATATTACTTATCGCCACCAACGCCGGGATTATCGGCATCTCCCGTCTGGCCTTCTCCCTGGGCAGCCACAAGCTGCAGCCGGCTGCCTTAAGCCGGGTACACCAGAGATTTAAGACTCCCTATGTGGCCATTATCGTCTTCGGCATAATAGCCCTGATTATCCTGACGCCGGGGTTTTTCCATGCCAACGCCTTTGCCAATATGGGCGCCCTTTACGCCTTCGGCTCGCTTTTGGCCTTTATGTTCGCCCACGCTTCTATACTGAGCATGAGGGTGAGGCAGCCCAATCTTGAGCGCCCTTTTAAGCTGGGCTGGAACCTGAAGATGTGGGGGCGTGAGCTGCCCGTAAGCTCGATTATCGGTCTGGCGGCGACCAGCTTAATCTGGGTTATTATATTAATCACCCAGCCCTACAGCCGCTGGGTGGGCATTATCTGGATGGCAATCGGCTTTATCGTCTACTACTTCTACCGGCGTAATCAGAACCTGAAGCTAACCCAACCTGTCAAAGCCTAGAAGGCTGAAATTTCCCAACGGCGAGTAATAAAATCAAGCAAGCGAACGGAATATGCAAAACAGCTACCAGCCAAAACCGGGTGACAGGGTCATCCGTCCCCGGCGGATTAAGCAATACCGCCTGAGAAGAATATTGGGCATCCCCGCCCTGTTCAGCGCCGGCTACGGAGATGTTGGTTCATCAATCTATTATGCCCTGGGGATTGTTGCCCTGGTGGCCCTGGGCGCCACCCCCATCGTGCTGATGATAGCCGGGGTTATTTACATCTTCAACGCCCTTACCTACGCCGAAGGCAGCGCCAGCATACCCGAAGCCGGCGGCTCGGCCAGCTTCGCCCGGCACGGGTTCAACGACATGGTTGGCCTCATCGCCGGGTGGGCATTGATGTTGAGCTACATCGTTACCATGTCTATTTCCGCTTATACCATTCCCCCGTACTTAAGCTATTTCTGGCCGGTACTTAGAGACCCGGTAATCGGCACACTGGTATCAATGGGCATCGTCGCCTTCCTGATGGTGATAAATGTTCTGGGGGTAAGAGAATCATCCAGGGTGAATATATTCTTTATCGTCATAGACATAGCTACCCAGATTACGCTGGTCGTTCTGGGCATTATACTGATACTGGCGGTAAACCCGGCCGTCCTGTTTCAACATATGTTCGGGGCCGGCAACTGGCCATCCACAACAAACCTCATTTTCGGCATCGCCATTGCCGCCCTGTGTTTTACCGGTGTGGAGACCGTGTCCCAGCTGGCCGAAGAGACCAAGCAGCCGGCCAAGAAGATACCCCAGGCATACGTCCTGATGATAATAGCCGTTCTGGTCCTGTTTGCCGGTATTTCCATAGTTGCTCTTTCGGCAATGACCCCCCAGATTCTGGGCGACCCGATAAACGGCTGGGCGAGAGACCCGGTGGCGGGCATAGCCGCCAATCTGCCCTCAGCAACGCTGCAATCTATATTCGCCCCGCTGGTGGCCATACTGGCGGCCAGCATCCTGCTTACCGCCAGCAATGCCGGGTTGATGGGCATCTCCCGTCTTTCCTATAACCTGTCTTCACATCACCAGCTACCGGCTACTCTAAGCCGCATACATCACCGTTTCCGGACACCCTATATCGCCATTATCCTGTTTTGCTTTATCGCCCTTCTGGTGCTGACTCCCGGCTTCTTCTCCACCAACTTTTTCGCCGATTTGGGGGCATTATACGTCTTTGGCTCCCTGCTCTGCTTCGCCCTGGCTCACGCCGCCGTGCTGAGCCTGCGGATTAGAAAACCGGAGCTGGAGCGGCCCTTTAAGCTGGGCTGGAACCTGAGGATTGGGGGAAGGGAGCTGCCGATGACGGCGCTCCTCGGCCTGATTGCCACATCGGGAATATGGCTCATCGTGGTAATTACCCAGCCCTACAGCCGCTGGGTAGGCCTTATCTGGATGGCGGTGGGCCTGATTGTTTATGCCATTTTTCGGTGGAAAGCACACCTGCCCTTCTTCCACGCTTCTAAAAAACCGGGGTAAGGGGGTATTGTGGATTTATTCCCAGAGAGTTATAATACCGATTACTCCATAATAAACAGGAATGGAGATTAGCGGGAAAAAATATAATATGGAGTTTACTAAGATACTGGTGCCGGTGACCGGCAGGCCGGTTGACGACGAAACCATGGGGCTGGCCTGCCAGCTGGCCAAGAAGAATAAGGGCAAAATCTGGGCGGTCTACGTCATCGCGGTAAAGCGTTCCCTGCCGCTGGATGCCGAGATAAAGTCGGAAACGGCCAGGGCCGAGGAAATACTGGACCACATCTCCACCGTTGCCGAGGAGGCGGACTACGAGGTGGAGACCGACCTGCTCCAGGCCCGCGAAGTCGGCCCTACTATAGTCGATGAAGCCGTGGAGCGGGAGGTTGACCTGATAATAATGGGGATTTCCTACAAGAGGCGCTTCGGGCAGTTCAGCCTGGGCAACGTGCTGCCCTACGTGCTCAGAAACGCCCCTTGCCAGGTTATACTGTATCACCAATATACCAGCTAGAATTTTGGGATTTAGTGTTATGAAAATAGTGATTATGGGCTGCGGAAGGGTGGGCGCCCGACTGGCGGGACTTTTAGATATCGAGGGGTATGATGTTACCATCGTGGACACCGACGCCTACAGCTTCCGGCGGCTGCCTGCCGAGTTCGGCGGCAACGCTCTGGTGGGCGACGGCATGGATGAGGACTCGCTAAGGAAAGCCGGCACTGAGGATGCCGACGCCTTTATCGCCCTGACCCAGGGGGATAACCGCAACGTCATGGGCGCCCAGATTGCCCAGCATATCTTTAAGGTGCCCAGGGTGCTCTGCCGCATCTACGACCCGCTGCGCCGGGAGCTTTTTAACTCCCTGGGGGTAGAAGCCTTTAGCCCGACCACCATATTCGCCCAGATGCTGAAGGAGAAGCTGGAAGCGGGGAAGGAGGAGGCTAAATAATGTATATCATCGTTATCGGGGGGGGCAAGGTGGGTTATTTCCTGGCCAGGGCGCTGCTGGACGAGGGTCACGAGATACTGGTGGTGGAAAAGAGCCCGGCCAGAACCGAGTTCATCCGTAACGAGCTGGGCAGTGTCTGCGTCCGCGGGGACGGCTGCGAGGTGGCTACCCTGACCGAAGCCGGCACGGGACGGGCCGAGATGTTCATCGCCGTGACCGGTGAGGACGAGGACAACCTGGTGGCCTGCCAGGTAGCCAAGCATAAATTCAACGTGCCCCGGACGGTGGCCCGCATCAATAACCCCAAGAACGAGGCTATCTTTAAAGAGCTTGGCATCGATGTTGCCGTGAGCAGCACCAATATCATCCTGGAGAGCATACAGGAAGAGGTGCCCACCCACTCCCTGACCCACCTTCTGGACATCAGGGATAAGGGGCTTGAGATTGTGGAGCTGAAAATCCCGGCCGACGCCAAGACGGTAGGCAAGGAGATAAGAGAGCTTTCAATGCCGCCGGAGAGCCGGCTGTTCCTGATTATCCCCGCGCAGGAGAAGCCCCGCGTGCCCACCGCCAGTACCGTCATTCAGGCCGAAGACCAGATAATAGCCATCACCACACCCCAGTCTGAGGAGGCGCTGAGAAAAGCTCTCAGAGGCTCCTGACCCCTTTCGGCTAGCCTTTTATAAAGGCCAGAAACTATCTAACAGGATTAACGGCTAATCTCCGGTACGTCCCCAGGGATAGAAAACCATCAGCAGTATGAAGAAGACACCGTCCAGGATAACCATCGGCATCACCTGGTTGAAGGCAACATAGCCCATTATGACCGAATACACTTCGCCGGCTACGGACAGAATTGCCCACAGCAGGGCGAACTGCACCCAGTAGATGTGGCGCAGGATATCCTTAGTCCCGGCGATAATTAAATAGACACCCGCAGCAACGAAGGAGACGCCTTGCATCACCATAGCCATCATGGCCGGCTTGCAGGCTTCGGGCATTTCCCCTAAACCTATCATGGCTTTTAGCATATCAGGGGCGAAAATATGCATCAGACCCGACACAGCACTCAGCGCACCGAAGATAATCAGGATTACCTTTAGAGCCTTTAACATGGTTCACCTCCCTAATAAAATTTTGGGTATTATACCCCCCCTAGCGTATCCTTGTCTAGAGCTTGTATTCTATAAGGCGTTTTGCTTCCCACCCTCCCACCCTACAGAGGTTAGACCTCTATCAATTTCTTTTAGGGGGGTGGGGTTGAGAGCCTAAAGAGGCTATGCCTTTTTGGGCGGGTGGGTATGGGACGAAAGAGAACTGTTAAAAATGGGGGGGCAATAGCGATAGAAACGACCATAAAGGTATATACTTCTAGTCATCACCCGCTATTATTCTGCTATACTGGGTGGAACAAATTATGGCCAGACAAAGATTCTGGACGCTGACTATTATCTTCCTGATAGCCGTTATCGTTACCGGCGGGATAGTCGCCTGGCAGAGATACAGCCCTCCCCACCCCATAGAGATTTCATTACCACCCACTCCAGAGCCAGAAGGAGAGGTTAACCCGGCAGAGCAGCCCCAGAAGATAGACATCAACCGCGCCGAAGCCTGGCTTCTAGATGCCCTGCCCGGAATCGGCCCAAGCAAGGCGCAGGCCATCATCGCCTACCGCCAGCAGAACGGCGGATTTGGCCATATTATCGAGATAACCGAGGTTGAAGGCATCGGCCCGGCTATCTACGAGGACATTAAAGACCTGATTACCGTCGGCGACTAAGGCTCTCGAGGTAAACATTGGCGCTTATATACTTAAGCGGTGCCTGGCTGGCCGGTATCTACCTGGGGTCAAGGTTTGCCCTGCCGCCCGCCCTGCTCCTCACCGGGCTTGTTCCCCTTACCCTGCTCTTCTTTTTCCGTAAAAAGCTTAAAATAATAATGCTGACCGCCGTCTGCCTGACCGCCTTTTTCGGCGGGGCCCTATGCTACCAGGCGTCCCTGCCCCCCGACGACGCCAGCCACCTGCGCTTCTACAACGGCCAGGAGGTAGAATTCAAGGGGACGGTAAGCGCCAACCCCGAAATAAAGGATAAGTCCACCCACATACTCCTCTCCGCCAGCCAGATAAACGGGGAGGAGGTAAGCGGGGACGCCCTGCTCTTTGTCCCCCGCTACCCCGGATACGACTACGGCGACGTGCTCCGGGTGGAGGGAAAGCTGGAGACACCGCAACAGCTGGGTGACTTTGACTATAAGGGCTACCTGGAAAACCAGGGAATCTACTCAACCATGCTCTACCCCGATATAGAGGTTTTAGACACCGGGCGGGGCTTTACACCGCTGGAGTGGGTCTACTGGCTAAAAAACAGCCTATCCCGGAGCATCGCCCAAATCATGCCCGAGCCGGCGGCATCGCTGGCGCAGGGGGTCGTACTGGGCATAAGATACAACATTCCCCAATCCATAAAAGACGACTTTGCCCGCACCGGCACCGCCCACCTGCTGGCAATATCGGGGCTGCACCTGAGCATACTGGCCGGAATACTGCTCAGCATAGGTATACGGCTCTTCGGCAAGAAGCGCTATATCTATATCTGGCTGGCGCTGGGGGTAATCTGGCTCTACGCCGTAATTACCGGCCTCAACCCGCCGGTGGTGCGGGGAGCAATAATGGCCAGCCTTTTCTTAAGCGCCGAGCTACTGGGGAGGCAGCGCACCGCCATTACCTCCCTGGCCTTTGCCGCCGCCGTAATGGTGGGCATCGACCCGTTAATCCTCCGGGACGCCGCCTTCCAGCTGAGCTTCCTGGGCATGGCCGGCTTAATCTTTATCGCCCCGCCCCTGATGAGCCTGGGCAGAAAAATAGTTGATAAAACCATCGGGGAGGAGGGGGCGGGGGCATCTATAGCTACTATCGTCACCGACAGCTTAAGCGTGACCCTGGCCGCCATCATCGCCGTCTGGCCTGTTGTCGCCCACTATTTCGGAATAGTATCTCTGGCAGGGCCGCTGGCTACGTTCCTGGCCCTCCCGGCGCTGCCGGCGCTCATCGTGCTGGGGGCGGCGGGGGGAATAATCGGGCTGTTCTTCCTGCCAATAGCCCAGGGCATCGGCTGGCTGGCCTGGCTGTTCGCTTCATATATGCTGCTGATAGTAAAGGGGCTGGCCGCCCTGCCCGTATCCGCCGTCGGGGTGGACTGGATAAACCCTGCCCTGATAATCAGCTACTACGCCGTCCTGGCTATAGCTGTCTGGCTGGTGGGCAGCCGGAAGCGGCTGCCCAAAATTACCGGCTGGCTCAAAGACGGGGCGAGCCGGTCTACCGGCCTGGTATCAAGGCTGCCTTTAAGGTGGGTGGTGCCGCCGCTTTTAATATTGGCCATTCTGGCCACGGCGGCTGCCGTCACTATGCCCGACGACAGGCTCCACGTAAGCTTTCTTGATGTAGGGCAGGGAGAGGCCATCCTCATCCAGAAGGGGAGCCAGCAGGTGCTGGTTGACGGCGGGCCCAGCCCGCAGGCGTTGAACCTGGAGCTGGGCGAGAAAATGCCCTTCTGGGACAGGACAATAGAACTGGTGGTGCTTACCCACCCCCACGCCGACCACATCACCGGGCTGGTGGAGGCGGTGCGTAGATACCGGGTGGAGCAGGTGCTCTACCCCGACGCGGACTACGGTTCCCCGCTGTGCCGGGAGTGGCTGGGATTAATCGGGGAGAGGGGTATTGATTGCACCATAGCCCGTGCCGGACAGGAGATTGACCTGGGCGGCGGCGTGACCATGAAGGTGCTCAACCCCCCGGTAAAGCTTTTAAGCGGAACCAATTCGGATATAAACAATAACAGCGTGGTGCTGTGTTTAAGCGCCGGTGAGGTGAGCTTTCTGCTGACCGGGGATATAGAGCGGGAGGCCGAGTCCGGGCTAATCGCCGGGGGAGAAAATTTAAGCGGCACCGTGCTTAAAGTGGGCCACAGCGGCTCAAAGACCTCCACCACCCCCGAGTTCCTGGCGGAGGTCAGCCCCGGGGTGGCGGTTATATCGGTGGGGGAAAACAGCTACGGCCACCCCAGCGGGGAGGTTATAGAGAGGCTGGAGGCGGAGCTGGGCGCAGAAAATATCTACCGCACCGATGAGCAGGGGACGATAGAGTTTATTACCGACGGGGAGAGGCTGTGGGTTAGGTTGGGGAAGTAAGCCACACCGCATCTTGAGGGTATTGACAAAACAGTTAGTCGGAACTAAACTCAAGTCACCAAAAATGAAGGAGGCAAATTATGGAACTACTGAGGTGCAAGGCAAGGCTCTCTGTACTCTGGCTCACTATAGCTGTAGGTACAGCGGCGGCGTGGATCTTAAGTGTCATGACGCCGGGTACAATAGAGGAAATGATGGGCGGTGAGATCGAAGGCATGCCGCTCGGCGAAGGGATGATACTGCTTTATGCGCTCTTCTTTTTAATTCCTCTGGTAGTGGCCATACTATGCCTGACACTGAATGGTTCAGCCAATCGGTGGCTTAATTTCGTTCTGGGAATAATCTGGGGGCTATGGTTTGTTTTTGAAATAGTTGGCCACGTTACCGGGGGCGAGGCGGGATTCATTGGCATGTGGCTGATGATGGCCGGCGGGCTGGTGATTTCATTCTTTATCGCCTGGTTTGGCTGGAAATTGCCCGAAGCGGAAGCATGAGTTAGAAGCTAAAGCAGCAATATAGCAAAAAATATAAGAGCATACTTTTTGGTCACCAGCGCTGCTATCCACAGGCCTAACCTTTTCACTATCCCAGCGTTATAGTATAGTAGAACTATAGATAATAAGGGGGGATGAGCATGAAAAGGCTGATAATAGGGCTGGCGCTGGTAGTTTTACTGCTGATACCGGCCGGCTGCGCGTCACAGGCGCCGGAGCCGGGGATAATATCCCCCGGGGAAGAGGGAATGCCACCGCCGGCAGCGGGGTCCAACTCATCCCTGGACTGGGACGATAAGGGCTCCGGAACCACCATTCTGCTTACCGACAATGAGCGGATGATAGTCCGCAACGGCGATATTTCCCTGATAGTAACCGATGTATCCCAGGCTATGGAGGCGATAAGCCAGCTGGCGGGGGGCTATAACGGCTACGTGGTATCGTCCAGCGTCTCCGGGGAGGAAGAGGGGATGCGGGGGTGGATTTCCATACGTGTCCCCGATGATAGCTTTGAACAGGCGCTGGCCGGTATAAGGGAGCTGGCGGTAAGGGTGGAGGAGGAGAGCACCAACAGCCAGGACGTGACCGAGGAGTACATAGACCTGGAGGCCAGACTGGCCAACGCCGAAGCCACCGAGCAGCAGTACCTGGCCCTACTGGACAAGGCCGAGGACGTGGATGACATCCTGAGAATCTATGACTACCTGTCCCGGGTGCGCCAGGAGATAGAGCAGATAAAGGGACGGATGCAGTACCTGGAGCGGACATCGTCAATGAGCCTGATTTCGGCTTACCTGAGGCCCGAATTCAGCGGCAAAGCTACCGTTCCCGCCGGCTGGAACGTACTGCAAATATTCAAGTCCGCCGCCAGAGGACTGGTCATCACCGGGCAGGTGCTGGGAACCATAGCCATCTGGCTGCTAATCTTCATCCCCATCTGGGGAACCGTGCTGGGCATTATCCTGTGGCGCCGCCACAAGCGGAAGATGGGGGGATAAAACAATTAAGGAGCTAACCGGGCAAAAGCCGCTTGAGAGCCTCCTCAAGGCTAAAGCCGCTGACAGCGACGAGCTTGTTGCGGGAGGTATGGCCTTTAAGAATGGCCAGGCTGCTTTTGCCCACACCTAAAAGCTGGCTTAAGAATGCGACCAGTTCTCTATTGGCCTGCCCCTTGACCGGCGGTGCCGCTACCTTTACCCCCAGCACCCCGTCGGTAAAGCCGACTATTTCGTTGCGGGGGGCATTGGGGTAAACGTGCAGAGAGATTCTGGCCTCTATCACAGGGGGTCAGTACTCACCGCGAGCCAGGGTAAAGACAATGCTGGCTAAGAATAAAATGCCCGATAACGCAAACCAGAATAACCAGGTGAACTCAGCACCAACTAAAGGAATCGCCTCGGCGGCGGTGACAATGCCCATCGCCATGCACAGCCCGCCAAGAACACCCGTAATCCAGGCTAAAGCTACCATAACGACACCTCCTTCCTATAACTCCTTACGGCTATTAGATACCATTAGCTTTATTTTTGATACTGATTCGTATTATAATGTAAAGCCGGTTAGTTAAAGTCAATTTTAGAGGTATGATAGCATGAAGCTGATTAAAAATCTATACTTTTACCCGGAAAGAGGGATGATGGACTGCAACACCTACGTGATTAGAGATAAGCTCAGCCTGCTCATTGACCCCGGCCTTAATGAATTTATACCCGCCCTGCTCCAGGACCTGCAAAAGAACGGCATCGACCCCAAGACCATAAATATCATCATGAACACCCACCTCCACGGCGACCATAGCTGGGGCAACGAGGCCTTTAAAAAGGCCTCCGGAGCCGAGATACTGATACCTAAAATCCAGAAACAGATGGGGGAGGCCGCCACCACCGAGGCGGCAAAGTTCTTCGGCGTTCCCGACTCCAAATTCAGCGAGGACAGGGTGCTGGATGAAGACCGGCTCAGCCTGGGGGAAACCGAGATAGAGCTTATCCCCTCCCCGGGGCACTCTCCGGAAAGCGTCTGCTACTACCTGCCCAAGGAGAAAGTCCTCATCTGCGGGGACGTCATCTTCAACCAGAACACAGGACGGGTTGACCTGCCCGGCGGCAGCGCTGACCAGCTTAAGCAGTCTATAGAGCAGCTTTCCAAACTGGACGTGGAATACCTGCTCCCCGGCCACATGGACATCGTTACCGGCGCCGACAACGTCAGGCGCAACTTTGAATTTATCAAGCAAAATATTTTTGGATATCTATAAAAATGATGGCAGACTCTTTTGAACTGGGACCGATCAGACCGCCCAGTGAAGCCTACTCCCTGCTCATCCGGGCAACCAAAAATTGCCCCTGGAACCGCTGCAAGTTCTGCCATATCTACAAGGGGCAGAGGTTTGAGCTGAGGCCGGTTGAGGAAGTAAAGCAGGATATACTGGCCGCCAAGGCAATCCAGGACGGGCTTAAAGCCATGGCCCGGAAGAGCGACTTTGGCGGCAGCCTGGAAGCGGTGGCGATGGCGGTACTGCAAAACCCGCCCAGCCAAGCCTATTTTAACGTTGCCCTGTGGCTATACCACGGCGGCACCGGCGCTTTCCTCCAGGACGCCAATACCCTGGTTATGCGCACCCCCGACCTGGTTGAGATAATAAAGTTCCTAAAAAAGACCCTGCCCAGCATCACCCAGGTGACCAGCTACGCCCGCTCCAAGACAGCCGCCAAGAAGAAACCGGCGGAGCTTAAAGCGCTCCACGAGGCCGGGCTTTCCCGGCTGCACATCGGGCTGGAGTCCGGCTACGACCCCCTGCTGGAATACATGGATAAGGGGGTCACCGCCGCCGAACATATCAAAGGGGGCAAGAATATAGTTGCCTCCGGAATCTCGCTGTGCGAATACGTCCTGCTGGGGCTGGGCGGCAAAAAGATGTGGCGGGAGCACGCCGTAGAGACGGCCAAAGTGCTGAACCAGATAGACCCCGAGTTTATCCGGGTTAGAACGCTGACCGTCAAGCAGGGGATGCCCCTCTACGAGGAGGTCCAGAACGGCACATTTATTCGCTCCAGTGACGAGGAGATAGTGGAAGAGGAGAAGCTGCTCATCGAGAACCTGGACTGCCACGCCTACTTCGTCAGCGACCACATCACCAACCTGCTCCAGGAGATTGAGGGCAGGCTGCCCGACGATAAAGATAAAATGCTGGCGGCGATTGCCCGCTTCCAGTCCCTTTCGCCCGGGGAGAGGCACAACTTCCGGGTGGGGCGGAGGGTGGGTATATACAACGAGCTGGACGACATGGATGATTCGCAGAAGCACGAGCTGGCCGAGCGCGCCATAGAAAAGCTCAGCGACGACGGCAAAAAGGTCAGCGACGAGACGATATACTTCCTGATGGAAAGGTTCATATGAGCCTTGAGGAAGAAATCGGCACGCGGCTGCGGCAGAAGGGGCTGACGCTGGGCGTAGTCGAGTCCGCCACCGGCGGGCTGCTCTCCCACCGCATTACCAATATCGCCGGCAGCTCCGACTACTATAAAGGCTCGGTCACCGCCTACAGCAACCGGGTCAAGATTGGGGTGGTGGGGGTCAAAGAGGCTACCATCAACCAGTACGGGGCGGTAAGCCCCGAAGTAGCCGAGGAGATGGCCCAGGGTGGACGAAGAGTCTTAAGCGCCGATATCTGCATAGCCGATACCGGCATCGCCGGGCCGGGCGGGGCGAGTGCGGGAAAAGGGGTAGGGCTGTTTTACATCGGCCTATCTCACGGGGAGAGCACCTTCAGCCGGAAGCATAATTTTACAGGGGACAGGGAGCAGAACAAGCAGAGCGCCGCCGAAGCCGCCTTAAGCTGGCTGGCAGAATACCTGGCGGGGCTGGAATAGGGTCTTCTTTCCAGAGCATTTAAGAGGGGCTAACGCCCCTTTTTT
>Ga0315537_1002941_pt1 | contig 12811 bp, 15 predicted proteins | sample SalMarSW160270MG_FD_203091 | JGI IMG/M metagenome (GOLD analysis project Ga0315537, IMG submission 203091) | Salt marsh sediment microbial communities from the Plum Island Ecosystem LTER, Massachusetts, United States - Salt Marsh Sediment SW1602-70 ... | reverse complement strand
AACTCAAAAAAGGCGCTGTTCTTTCGCAACGATCCCTAATGCATTCAAACAGTGTACGATTTCGTTGCTGATCATTCATTCCGCTTCATTTAAGGGCTTTAAGAGAAAACTCCCCGACCTCTCAAATAACTTAATAGCTCGAAAATAGGATTTAAGAGACCTTAAAATGTCAACGCGGGCGATAAGATATCTTAATCAAGAAGGCATTCACTTTAATGTCATACAATACGAGCATGATGAAAAGGGGGCCGAATTTGCAGCCAAGGCCATTGGGTTTCCTCTGGAAAAGACGATTAAGACCCTGGTGGTTGACTTGGGACACAACAAATACGTTTTTGCCCTGCTGCCCGGTAATAGGCAACTCGCCTTAAAACGGCTTGCAAAAGTATGCCGGGTCAAAAGAGCGGCCATGGTAGATACAGCAATGGCGGAAAGATTGACCGGCTATTTGGTGGGAGGGATCAGTCCCTTTGGTGCAAAACAGTACTTGCCGGTTTTAATGGAAGAAACCCTGCTTGAATTTGACAGTGTTGCGATTAATGCCGGTCAAAGGGGAGTCATGTTAATAATGGCGCCCGGGGATATCGTTAAGGCGCTTGACGGTAATGTTGCAAAGATTGCCCGGGAATAAAAACAATTCCCTATACAAAATACAAATCTGGATGGATACCAGTTAAGTTTTTAAAACGGTTCAAATACGATCTTTTGATTGGTATTATCATAGAGTTTAAACCTTGCTTTGAGAGTCTTCTGCTCACCGAAAATACTTACCAGATTGATCATATCCTCCTCAAATTTTATGAGATCGACACTTTCCAGTAACATTTTTTCTTCCCCGTCTTTTAAGATAAATGCATGGGCTTCACACATTGATAACCTCCTAATTGAATAACATACAGCGGTTTATTCAAGAGCTTTTATGGCCCTACGTAAACATTCACTACTTTTTGCCGCCAACTCTACGATTTCTCGGACATGCTCCGAACTCTCAATCTTTCCCGCCTCCTTGAGTTGCTCGACAAACATCTCGTATGCCTCCTGGTGATGATCATTGTGCGTAATCCAATGCTCCAATCTGTTTCTTGCCTTTTCAATAAAATCCATAAAGCCTCCCTGTCTTTTCGCATTAAAGATAGATTCGTATGATGGGAGTGGTCCATTCGTACGAACCATTTATTTTTCCACCAGCAAGATACGATGATCAACCAGATTCATCTCCTTGATGCGCGCTTTTATCTGAAGTCTTTCTCCAAATATATTCTCAAAATATATATCCTCACCTTCCGGTCTCATAATATCGACACTCTCCATTATTACCCTCTTTATCCCATCTTTTATAAGATACGCATCTGCTTCACACATAAGCGCCCCCTTTCACCAACGCCTCCAAAACCCCTTTGTTCTTTGAAAAGAGGTTTGTGACATAGAATAGTATATATCTGGGTGCTGCGGTAACACCAGTGTTTCTGTAACGGATTCGGTTTCAAGCCTGTGTACACAATCCTGACACGACCAATATTCCCAATAGTTTTTACTCGCATGGTCCAGGCAATTGCGATAATGAGGACAGAAGAGATTTCTTTCACCTTTTATCGGGGAAGGATTGGAATCTTTTATCATGTTTCAACTCCCACGGCATCGATTTTTATTGAAGATTGTAATGGTTACATCCGGCATTCATCCGCTGAAAACAGGGGACGCAGTAGATCTTGCCCCTAAAATCAATGGTTCGGCTTCTCAAGACCTGTTGTTCACATTGACAACACGAAAAATAAATGGTCGCCATTTCAGTGGGCTGTGGAATCGTTTCGATGCACTCTACGTCAAAAAGATCTTCAGGGGATAAGCTGAGCAATTGCTTTACGCGATTATCCAAAAGCTTTTGAAAATACACCACCTCATCCAGTGTGACCTGATTTTTTAGGATTTTTTCCTCGAGCCTGCTGTATTCATCCTCATCCTCGTAGCGCTGCCATCTCAATGACAGCCTGAAACCATGGGGTTCGTTTTTATATGAAAACGTGTAGTTGTGCTTGCCGAAATCCATGATTTTCAAACGTTGATTGCCTGCTGTAGCTCCAAGCAAGACCTGAATGGCATCCAAAGCGGAAGTGCAATTTTCAGCAACTATGGATATTCCTCCATCCGGTTCCCGGTTCTCAAAAAGCAGTTTTTGAGCATATTCACAGGCCTTGGCGCCGATCATTAGCTCAGGGCACAAGTGACCGTGGAAATCAATGATTTTTTTGAGCGTCATATTCACCAGCATCTTTCTGTCCTCCCGATAAAATGCCATCAATTCTCCATCATTTAAAACTCGAAAGCTCAGGACCCAAAACCCCCCATTAAAAGGACCTATTTGATTCATATTGCGCCACTGGAAGTATAGAAAATAAATGTCACCACCATCCACATTAATCAAAAATGCATTGATATGGCGTTTTGCCTGAGTCCTGAAACGACCAAGGATCTCATGAACAATGTGCTTTTTCCCTCTAAAGGTAAAACAAACCGGCATCTGCATCACATTGTCGAAATCCACGCTTACCCTTTTCTGGATATATTCGAGTAAATCATACCGGATAGACCGTAATGCTTTCGCTCTTTCCATACGTAAGCCTCTTACAACCCTATCCTCTTGGTATTGTCTCAAATCCAAGAATAGTTTGGAGTTTCTCAATTATTTTCATTGCCTCGCCCCCACTGTAGGCCGATTCTATGGATTGTCCGTAAAGGCATGCATCAATAATCCCTTCACTAAAGGGGATCCTTCCCAAAACGGGAAGCCTTCTTTTCTTGAGTTCCTCACTCAGTTTTTCATACGCTTTATCGGAACTTACCTTGTTCATCACAACCCCGGCAAAATTCGCCCCGGTATCGGAGGTTAGATCAACTATTTTTTCGGCCAAATTAATTGACTCCAGAGAAGGCTCTATCACGGCGATCACCGTATCGACACTGTTTTCCACCCCGCGGCCAAAGTGTTCTATACCCGCTTCCATGTCCACAATCGCTACCTCATGGCTGCTCAAACGCAGCTTTTTGAGGAATTCACGACTTAAAACACCCATGGGACAAGCGCACCCCTCAAGGGACTGTTTAATTTTCCCGATCGAAATCAATCGTTTTTCATCCCCTTCCACCCTGTAATCCGCAGGAACGTCTTCTATAGGGATGGTATCCCTGAGCAAAATTGACATCTCCGGTTCCGATTGACCGTCTTTGAATCTGGCAATCATCTTACCCTGAATGTCTTTCTTCCCGCCGACAAAATCCATGAGAGGTCTGGGCTGCTTCTCCAATCCCAGCATCCAGTGAAGTCCTGAGTTGGACTCATCAGAGTCAATAACGGTCACTCGCATCCCCAGTTTTTTGAACTCGCCGGCAAGAAGAGCAACAACCGTGCTTTTTCCGGTTCCTCCTTTTCCACAAACAGCTATTTTCATTTTCTGTAACCTCCCTGTAAACAAAAAAAAGACCGAGAAGGATCGATAGGTTTTCTAACCCATCAAAGCCTTCCCGGCCTTATTGAAAAATTTCGGTCTGTTCGGTGTTTTAGCTTCTTGCTAAAACGTATTCATTTGAATCCTAACATTTTTAAAAAGTATAAATCAGTTCGATCTCAAATGTCAACCCAAAAATATTCGCCTGACCCAGGCAGGGCAGTGATCTAATATCTATTTTGAAAGTAAAACCATAATTCAATCAACTGCTTTTTGCTGAGATTATAAAAAAATGCTCCCCCCGAATATTTCCAGGGCAAACGCATTTGAATCCTAATACCAAGAGAACGCTCCGCCACTGGCGTATATCTATTTTGAAACTTTGAAAAAGCGAGTATATTAATCTACATCAAAAAAAACTCGCGTGTATTTTCCGATGGAGGTAAAAATAATCGCATACTTGCATCGTTACTGCCTCTGCTCACAAATTTCTTGCGAACTTGGTCTGAGGACTACTAAGGTTTAAAAAGGGTCGGTTTTCTTAGAAGCGATTTCAGAACCCCATCTATCACCGAATTTCTGTGTTGCGCTCCTCCTCAAAATGCTCACATACTACCGTGTATGCTGCGCTTTTTCATCGGAGCGCGCCTTGACCTTCGGCGCAATCTAAGGTTTTGAAACCGCTTCTAGACACAATTTACACGGATTACACAGATACAAAATCATACCTTTACAATCCCCATAAATATTGGTATAGCAACTTGGATCCGCATCAGCGGCTCAGTCCAACATGGTTTTATCCTTCATCCCGCTGAAGGATGATCAAACGCTTCCTGACCCACTATCTATAACTGCTAATCTTACAACTTTGCTCAATCCAACATGCGGGATAAAGGATAAAACTCTATATAGTAGCCTAATGGCTTTGGAAAAAATGGGACAAGCCTTGAAAAGGTTTGACACTAATTTTCGAGCTGATACATGCACATTTTTCTGTGCATACCTGCCTGTAAAAATGTGCATTTCGACAGATAAAGATTGACCATTTAAAAGAAACAAGTTTGGGGCTTTTATCTTTTTAACCAGCCTTCCGTCACGAAGGATCTTTGTTTCAGAAGGGATAGGTTTCATGGAGTTATTCAGTTAAGAAACAAGAAGCTATCTCAAAATTATTTTTTAAGAATTTAATTTCTGCAAGTTATGCAGAAACTATCTACTAACTGCTCGGCGCTTTGCGCCTCACAACCAGCGGATTCACCTGTCAGCGCCCGTCCATGATCCCTTCGGGCTCATTCCCGGGCTTGCAGGTGATCCGCAGCGATTGGCCTGTAATCAGGAGGGAACATGAACCGCTGGGGCATCCCTGCCTGGCTCGAAAAGGAAGTGAAGGATCGAGATAAGGAGTGCATTTATTGTGGCATTCAGATGATTGAGCAGATGCCTCCAAGTGGCCCTCGAAAAGCTGTCGCAACCTGGGAACATATCATTAACGACGCAAGTATCGTCACTCGTGAGAATATTGCCCGATGTTGCTTCGCGTGTAATTCAAGCAAAGGAACAAAGAAGCTCTCTGATTGGTTGAAGTCAAATTACTGTAAGAAGCGTGGAATCAACAAAGACACGGTTGCGGAAATCGCGAAGAAGGCGCTGAGGATTGAGGAGGCTGACGCCTAATAACACTTTTGTAACAGGACGCAAAAATCCACACCCAGTGGAGAGAAATGTTAGCAAAGGAGAGATATGAAAGAGACAGCCACGGTAAAGATATTTTTGGCGGAAGGTGATCCGGCCTCCGTTCGGACGGCCGAAATATCGAACTGGACAGGCAAAGCCGTTGCAGGACCGCGATCACAACTGGAGCTAATTCTCCAGCGAGAGGAAGGGAAAAAGCCGGGTATCTATTTCCTTACAGGAATCAACTCTGAAACCGGAAAGCCTAGAGTCTATGTCGGAGAGGCAGAAGTAGTACGGTCTAGGTTGAAGGGACACCTCGATCGGGATTTCTGGAAGACTGTCATCTTCTTCGTCAGTAAGGACGAGAACCTCACCAAAGCCCACATCAAATACCTTGAGGGCAAGCTAATCGAAATGACGAAGGCGGCAGAACGATTTGAGCTCGAAAACACTAACGCAAGTGGTTCCCATCTTCCAGAGTCCGATGCAGCAGACATGGACGTTTTTCTGGCAAAGGTTGAACAGCTTCTGCCTGTTCTCGGGCAGGACTTCCTCAAGCCAGTCGTCAAGCAGACCGTTCCATTGAAGCCCTCTGAACTTCTGACCTGTTCCATCAAGAAGATGAAGGCAACTGGTCGGCCAACAGAGAATGGTTTTCTTGTTCTCAAGGGATCAGAAGCGGTTCTTGAAGAACGGCCTTCGGTCAAGAAGTACCCCTACCCGTCGACTATGCGCGCTCAACTCCTCTCCGAAGGCACCCTCATGAAAGAAACAGATCGGCTTGTTTTTGCGAAAGACTATGAGTTCTCAAGCCCCAGCGCAGCCGCCTCAGTCATACATGGCGGCCACGCAAATGGACTCATCGCATGGAAAAATGAAAAAGGAATCTCCCTTAAAGAACTTGAACAGAAGGAGATGGCCAACAATGCCATTGACAGCGACGAGGAATAGCGCGCCGCTTCGCTTTGCGCCATCCTCTCACGTAATGGCTGACGTTGGGCTAATAGGAGGATTTTTAATGACATGGGAAATTTTACAGCTCGAAGATAAGTATAATCGCGATCAAAGGCCATTTATTTCAATCTCACGTCACCGAATATCGTTTAGTGCTTCATTCGTAAGATTGATTGGGATAGGAACTCAACACCGAGTTACCATTCACGCAGATGATGACACTATGCGGCTTGGTTTCGAGTTTCACGCCGACGAAAAGCCGCATTCTCTTGCCCTTAGTCAAGATGGAAGATCACGAAGCAAACAAAGCGGATTATTCTGTTCCTCTCATGGTGCTGTGAATAAATTCGAATGGGTGAGTGGTATAACGAAATTGTCATCAAAAGATAGACGTTTTTATCCTAAAAAAGAAGGAACACTATGGGTAATTACCCTCTGTCCTTCGTTTGAAAAAAGGTATGCCCGGGAATCACAAAACATTCCGAGAGATGCAAACGGTATTTACCGCTATGTTCGTGAAAACGGACAGGTTGTTTATATTGGACGTGGCAAAATTTATAGAAGGCTTCAATCTCCAGAAAGATTAGAATGGGATTTTGACGTGATAGAGTGTTCAATCATAGATGACCCAGATCAGCAGATCTATTGGGAAAAATTTTGGATTGATAAATTTAAAGAAAAAAATGGGCAGCTTCCGTTTTATAATAAAGTGTCAGGGATAAATAGTGTTAAGCAAACGGATGACGTTCATTAAATTTCGGAGAGCAAGCGTATTATGCTGTTGCTCCACACGCGCGTGAGCTGAACCGCTCCCTTTAGTCGCGGCTGCGCTTCGCTTGCCCCTTGGTTGGGCAAAATGATGACCTGAAAAGAACAGAACAAAAAAACGAATCGTAATTATTCAAAACCAAGATTAAGCAAACCGCGAAAGAGGCTGTGGTCATTTCCCCCAAGCGGGGAAGCAAATTATAAAAGGTGCAACAAAGATGGTTGGTTTAGAGAAAAAAAATTATCGCAAACCGGTCGCAACATATTCGACAAGCTTTCTCAGCTGTGTGGTGGTTATTTTTTTGGCTTTTGGAGCGGTAAGGGCACAGGAGGAATGGCCTCATGTTGTTCCTTCCAAAGATGGTACCCCTATTTCTTATGAGATATATGGCGTTGGCGAACCGTCTCTTGTGTTTGTTCATGGTTGGAGCTGCGATGCTCGCTACTGGCGTGCACAGTTGTCACATTTCTCTAAAAATCATCGCGTTGTCGTGCTGGACCTTGCTGGCCATGGCCACTCAGGTTCGACACGTTCGAAATATACCATGAAGGCCTTCGGAGAGGATGTTCAGGCAGTAACAGAAGCAACCAACAGTCACAGTGTCATTCTGATAGGTCACTCCATGGGCGGCTCGGTCATTGCTGAAGCTGCCCGACTCATGCCAAAACGCGTTATAGGGATAGTCGGCGTGGACACACTTGACAATATTGAATATCCGATGAGTCGCGAAGCGCTTGATCAGATGATCGCTCCATTAAAAAGCGATTTTCAAGCCGGAAGCCGGCAATTCGTTAAAGAGATGATTTCATCCGAAACTAATCCACTTACTCGCGAGTGGATTCTGTCGGATATTTCATCAGCACCACCTTCAGTTGCTTTGAGTGCAATGAACGAAATGATGTCGCAGTATATTACAGGGGAAGCGGCTAAAATATTCGATGAAATCCCTATCCCTGTCTTTGCGGTGAATGGAGATCTGTGGCCCATCAACTATGAAGCAAACCGGAGGCATATGTTTTCATTCGATGCCATTGTTCTGAAGGAAGCTGACCACTTCTTAATGATGGATCGTCCAGAAAAATTCAATAAAGCATTGGAGAAAGCAATACATGCGATATTGAAAAAAAAGGTTAAAGAAAATTGACGTGCAACCCTTTTGAACTTCAAGTGTAAATGGTGGGCGGCTCCGAACAACCGTTTGCACCAAATCGCAGTGGCCGTGCCGCTTTGAAAGTTTTTGGGTTAACGAAACACTTCAATATTTAGAAAATTCTGGAATCCCATGCGCCAGGTGAACCAGCCCGTTCGCTTTTGAAATAATGGAAACAAATCTAAAAAAAATAGAACGAATATCCAAGCTAAAAAGAGATGAAAACTGGGAATTCCGTACATTTTTAAAAGGCTATGATATTCCACTCGAAGATCTTGATTCAATTGTTCATGAATTGTTTGACTACGTTTCGTCAGAAATAGATTGTACCAAATGTGGCAATTGCTGCAAGAAAGTGAGCCCTTTATTAAAGGAAAATGATATTAAAAAATTATCTGATAACATTGGGATGTCTATCGATGAATTCAAGAAACAATTCCTAAAAAAGACCGATGATGGGGATTATACCTTTAAAATGTTACCATGCCCTTTTCTGGAAAACAATATTTGCTCTCAATATATATATCGTCCCAAAGACTGTAGATCTTATCCACACTTACATAAAGAGGATTTTGTTTTCAGGCTAATCGGCGTAATAAATAATTATTCGATCTGCCCGATAGTTTTCAATGTTTACGAACTTCTTAAAGAAAGAATATGGGAAGATCCTATACTAAATGACTTTGATGAGTCTATCGATTTGGAGGATTAACATTACATAAAGAACCGAACCTGGCGTTTACCAAACAACAAAAGTCTGCTGGCTTTTGGGATAATGGGTCGGAGCAAGATAATACACTGATAATGTAATGAAAAACATAAAAAACATTGCTTTAAAAAGTCTTAGAAGGTACTTTTTTAGGCTAAAAACACCGTTTTAAGACATATTCGGAACATCGAATCCACTTTTTGGAAGATAAGGGAATTAAAATGGCCCGAGCCAATCGACATTTTATTTCCGGATAGGGACTTGCCGGACGCCCCTAATATTATAAGTTTTTCTTTTAGGTGATATATGATATGGTTTTGGCATGCCACGTAAAACCCGCATTGATGCTCCACGAGCCCTTCATCATATTATTGTAGGAGGGATCGAGCGCAGAAATATATTTGAAGATGATACCGACAGGATCAATTTTTTGGATCGGCTGGGAAAGATACTCTCGGAAACCGTCACAAAATGTTTTGCCTGGGCCTTGATTCCAACCATTTCGGTGATAAGCGTGTGCTTGGCGATTCTGATTTCGTTGAGGAAGTTTTAAAGGCAGCCGAAGAGACTCTTGAACGCAAATACCAGCTAAAGTCGCAAGGTTATAATATAAATAAACTCGCTGATAGAGTGGCTGAGATTTTTCCCATTAAAGCGAAAGAAATATTTCAACCCGGAAAGCAGCCGGTAAAAGTCAAAGCCAGAAGCCTTTTGTGTTACTGGGCGGTTAGGGAGTTGGGGTATACCATAACGAATCTGGCTCCAAAGCTCAAAATATCACAGTCGGCCGTCAGTATGAGCGCTCAGCGTGGAGAGCGCATAGCATCAAAAAATGGGTATTCACTAATCAATGAATAAAATCTTATAATATGAAGGGCGTCCCGCAAGTCCAATGCAAATCATTTTCTCTTATGATTAAAAGGGGTTAATAATTACAGTAATGCCCTCTTTTCATGGTTACTCCTTCTGGTAGGCTCTTTTCCATGGTGTATTTTTATATACGTTGTAGTCAATTATCGCCAAGTTTAGTGTATCTTTAGCCAATTTAGCACAATGAGCAAACTGCGCAGGCAAACCGCCCAACTCCTTTAAGATATCATCCTGAGAGATTCGAAGGGCCGATCCAATGCTTTTGCCCTTAATCATCTCCGTCAACATACTTCCACAGGTAATAGATCCTATGCAAACATCGCTTATATAGGATGCTTCTTGAATTATATCATTATTAACCTTAATCCACACCCACATGGAATCTCCACATGAACCCGTGAATTTGTTGGAATATCCGTCATATTTTTGCATTTGTCCAAAATTTCTTGGGGTTAACCAATGGTCAATAACTATTTCAGAATAGCCATCTTTCCTTAGCTCATACATTATTTCTTGCCGATCTTCACCTGCCTGATTCAATTTAATCCTATCCTCTTTACTATTTAGGTTATTTATTGGACGAATAGATCGTTTTCTCTGACACTATTACCCATGGTCATTAAAAAGGCTTTATCACATTGATTATACGTAGATTTTTTTGGTTAATGATTAAATATTATTACCGTTTTGTTATGTAAAAGGCAAGGAGTATAAGAGAAATTTACAGACATAAGGATCAAGGAGGGTTCTATTTTTTTGAAATTTATCGTGATAATGTGATAATGGGTCGAAAAAAACAAGTGGGTCAGGTCCTCATTCTTGACAGTTTTATGGTATTATTTAAAGAATGAAGGAGTGTCCTTTAGGCATTACCCTTGGCTTTTCCATCCAGCCGAATGATTAACGTCTGAATGCAATGCACCGAGAAATCGGCCAACTGACAATATACAATAAGCTGGCTGCAATACCGATGGAGCATGATGACACCTCCTTGTCGCGCCATAGCTTTTCAGCGAAGGCGGACCCGTTGGTCATTCTCCACCATTAAGCACCCATTAATAAAAGGCAAATTGCGCTAACTGCGGGGTTTGTTGGTTATTCGTCAGCAAAATCTGATGCAAGAACATGAGGTAATACTAATGTACAGATGCAAGCACTTTTCGATTCATGGGCTTGTTCCACCAGATGTTTTCAATGAAAGACAGGAGAAGGCATGGGAATTATTGGATGAGCGGCTGTTGATTACTTTAAATAGGTTAAGAGAAAGATATGGCCCAATCACGGTTAACAATTATTATTGGGGAAACGATAGGGAGTGGAGCGGACAGAGAACCATTCTGATCTTCAAACAAAATTGTCTGACTTCAGTCAAGGCCGAACTGAAGCATTTTTTCCCACGCTGATTTGCTTTTCTATCTTCTCCAGGTTGTATCTCGTATCGGTATTGGCCGGATCAATTTGCAATGCTGCTAAAAATTGCTCCCTGGCTTTTTGCAGATCCTTCAACCGATAATAGGCTATGGCCAGATTATGATGGGATTCGGCATTCCGTGGGCTTTGGGTCAATGCTTGAGAAAAAGAGTGGATCGCCTCTCGATAGTTGCCTTGCTTCAGGTATGCAAGGCCCAGTTCATTGAAGATCACCGGGTCTTGGGAGTCAAACTGTAGCGCTTTGCACAGGTTTGTAACGGCCTGATCCGGCTGGTCCTGGCGCAGGTTAACCATTCCCAAATATTTATAGGGGGCGGCCTTGTGGGGCGCCATTTCCAGAACCCGTGAGAAACACCGGGCCGCCTCTTCCAATTTTCCGGTCTGGGCCAGAACCAACCCCAGGGCTGTGTGGCCGCCTTCATGCCAGGGATCCAGACGGATGGTTGTGCGAAACTCCCGGGCGGCCTCGTCCCTGTGGCCTGCTGCAATCAGGGAAATCCCCAGATTATAGTGGTCCACGGTGCGGGAACCTTCCGCCAAAAGCCTCTGCCGGATCCTGTCAATTTGCAGCTCAGCGCAGCAAGCTTTTAACTCGGAATCCCCGAAAATATCGTAGGACGGGACCTGAACCTGACGGCAGTAGCCCATGACCGCATTCTTGTAGCGGGTTTTTTGTTGGGCATTGAGTTGATCCAGCCTCACCACATTGAACAGCGGCACACTGGCCGATGCGGAAAATTCAATCAGATCCAGGAGCGTGCCGGTATCTCTGTTGGCTTCAAATACTTTTAGCGTATCCGGAGAAAACCGGTGTTGGCCTGAAACCGCAGCGTCGAGATTTATATTCCCGCTGAAAAGCTTCATGGGCGCTGAAAATTCAAGACGCGGCCGATTGTCTGTATGAAGCAGTCCCGGACCGAAGAGGGCTTGCAGGTCTTCCGACAGGATCAGGTGAACGAGAAAGTTCACGCCGGGAAAAGTGACATTTTTGGATTTGCGGGCAAATGTGAGGTTTTTTTGTGCGGTTTGCCAGTCAAAGCCTTTGCTGTTCATAAATCCCAGCAGCAAATAATCGACCGGTCCGATCTTGACCAGCGCGCTCTCGGGAAAAACCTCCGTGAATGTTCTTCCCAGCAGGGAAAAGGTATCCCAATCCATTTCATAAGATTGAATCCACTGGGCAAAAATGCCGTTTTTATTGAGGCGCCGCCGGGCCAGCTGGAAAAATTCCAAAGAATAAAGATTGGCCAGACCGGCCATCCAGGGGTTGGAAGGCTCGGAAATGATCACGTCATATTTTTCGTGAGTCAGTGCCAGGTGGTTCCGGCCGTCCTGGAGGATCAGACGGGTTCTCGGATCACCCAGGCAGTGGTTGTTCCAGGGTGTGAAAAACAATCGGCAGGCATTTGCCACCTGCTCGTTGATCTCCACGATATCCAGGTTTTCCACCGGATACAGCAGAACTTCTCCGGACGTCATTCCACTGGCCAGCCCCAGCACCATGACGTTTTGCGCCCGGGGATGGAACAATAGAGGAATATGCGCCGACAATGTCTGAGTGGACCGGTCGCCATGGGTGGAAGCATCAGCCTTGCCGCTATTGTACATGGCATATTCCACCGTTCCCAGGCTGGTGATTTCTTTTTCCACCGTGGTAAAGCCTCCGATGCCTTCACCATAGAAAACAACCTCCAGGCCCTGGCGCTGCCTGGCAAGCCGTTCCGATCCTTTCCACAATGCACTGCCCCAGCCGGTCCTGTCGAGATCATGTTCAATTGCCCCGAAGTCCCGGTACCATCCCCGGGAGAGCA
>Ga0315537_1002940_pt1 | contig 12812 bp, 12 predicted proteins | sample SalMarSW160270MG_FD_203091 | JGI IMG/M metagenome (GOLD analysis project Ga0315537, IMG submission 203091) | Salt marsh sediment microbial communities from the Plum Island Ecosystem LTER, Massachusetts, United States - Salt Marsh Sediment SW1602-70 ... | reverse complement strand
CAGGCCGAGGCAGTCGGCCTGGCAGAAGATCTCCGCATCCTGGCTGATTGGATGCAGAATGACATCCTCTCGGCTGCCGGCCCAGACCTTCAAAGCCGCCGAGAACTCTATGATTTTGTTGTCGAAGAACTACGTATCCGCGAATCGTTACATTCGCATCGCATCACGCCAGTTCGTAGCATGCTGGAAAATCACCGCGATAATCTTCTTGCCTTTGCTGGTGTTCTCGATGAAAGGTTCGCTGAGATCGCCGCCAGATTCAACGTCCCACTGTTTCTGGTACATGCCATTTGCGAACTCCAGAATTTGGACGAAAACCTTCCGAGATATTGGCAACAAGAAACACAGTTGCGCACAAAGCTGCGAGATAAATTCGACCGCATTAAAACATCCGTCCGTGAGACGCTGGCCGAGACGCCTCGTGCCAGCTCCATTGTCGAGAATCTCAACAGTCGCCTGCGGAATTACTTCTTTCTGCGGCGACATATCGGCGACGAGTATCTACATCTGCTACGTTTCTTTCTCAACCACCGCCGATTCCAGCGTAGCGAACGACCTGAACGCGCTGGCAAAAGTCCGGCAGAACTATTGAATGGCCAGCCCTATCCTCACTGGCTGGAACTGCTTGGCTTCCGTGGGTTTCAGCAAAACTGATTCCCATCAGTCTTGCTACCGCAATCATTCCGAATGTCCAGCAATGGTATTACCTCCCTCACTACCGTTACCCCAAATCAGCCGTTTTTGAACCAGGCCCAAAATCTCATAAAAATATGGGGAATGTTCGTCTAAAGATTCTGCTTGGCGAAAAGCTGGCAAATTTGATATAAATAGAATTGATTAGATGTGTGGATTTTGCTCTTCCGGCGAGCGAATTGCTGGTAATTTTACAGTTATTAGCTTAGCTGAAAGGCCAAGGAACGAAGTACATTGTTTCAATAAAGAGCTTTGTACTCCGAAAGTGAAGTTTATACATTTCGACCGATGGCTCATATTGGGCTTTTGCCTGTCTCGGCGTGGCCGAGCCACGACGGAAAGGAAGGAGGAAGTGGCAAGCCGTAAGAAATTTGCGATTTTCATTTTTTTCTGCTCAATCGGCCATCGATATATAGCACGTGCACTATTGTCGGAAAAGCTCGGTGTTTTACAAAATTAGGAGGTATACTTATGAAAACGGTAGTTATGGCAGTCATTCTAATTCAAGCTAATATCGTATTCGCTCAGCCCGTGGACGAGCACACATTGGCGTACTGGAAAATTGATGAAGGCAGCGGGGACTTTGTTGAGGATTCTTCATCGTACGGTAACCGCGGTACTGTCGAAAACGCAGTGTGGGTAACAGATGCAATGACCGGAGGAGCGGCTTTGGAATTCAACGGGCAAAACTCCCAGGTCGTTGTGGATGACAGCCCGAGCCTGCACCCGCAGACAGGTGACATCACGGTAGGAGCCTGGATTAAGGTGTTTTCCAATCCTAAGGGCTGGAGCAACGGTGGAGCGATTGTATTTAAGGCCAATGCCTATCAATGGGTGGTTAACACCAACGGTGCCCTGTGGCTCGGCATCTGGGGAGCGCGTCTCGAGTCTATAGGGAGCTACGATTTCGAAGAGCACCTGGACGAGTGGCATCATGTCGCGACGACGTTCGACAGTGCCACTGAGAGAGCACAGATTTACGTGGATGGCGAGCTCAATATCGAGGGAGACGTGGCCGCAACGATCGACCAAACCGCTGACGTGCTCTACCTCGGCTACAAGGCTGATGGTGGTGGACGTTTCCACGGAATCATTGATGAGGTGCGTATTTCAGACATTGTGCGCACACAGGATGAGATTAAGGCACTCTAACAAAACCTAATAATTGAGTCGTAGTTTAGCCGATATAACATCCGGAGGCAATGATAACCTGATGTTATGGAGGACAGTATTATGGCTAAGCCACTACTCTCTGATGAACTATGGGAACAAATAAAACCACATATTCCGCCAGAACCACCCAAGCCCAAGGGTGGTCGCCCCCGCATCCCAGACCGTGCCTGTCTAACCGGCATTCTCTTTGTGCTCAAAACGGGCACGCCTTGGGAATATCTGCCACGGGAAAATGGGTTGCGGCAGCGGTATGACCTGCTGGCGACGCCTGCGAGATTGGCAGATTGCCGGCGTATGGCAGAGAATATGGCACGCATTATTGAACAAGTTGGGCATTGCCGATACCATCGACTGGTCCGTTGCGGCCATGGACAGTTGTTCTGTCCGAGCACTTTTTGGGGGGCGAAAACAGGCCCAAATCCCACGGATCGAGGCAAAAACGGCTCGAAACGCCATTTGATAGTTGACGGCCGAGGCATACCACTGGCTATTGAACACACAGGTGCCAACGTTCATGATTCTGAAATGGCTATTCCATTGGTCGAGGGCATTCCACCTATTAAGCAATCGCGGGGACGTCCACGAAAACGACCGGACAATGTCTTTGCAGATCGTGCTTATGATGCTGAGGAAAAAATCCGTCAACCGTTGCGGCAGCATAATGTGACGCCACAAATTGCAAAGCGTAATACAGAGCATGGCAGCGGCCTTGGCAAATTCCGTTACGTTGTCTAGGCTGCGTTTGATTGGCTGTTCAATCAAAGGCGTTTGCGTGTTCGTTATGAAAAACGTGACGATATTCATCAAGCGTTCCTGATAATTGGTTGCCTTTTAATATGTTGGCGAAAAATCATAGAGTTTTGTTAGAGTGCCTAAGGCTTCTATGTTGGGGGCAGCGGGCTACCCTCCTGCGCGAGGCCCTGACCCGGAAGATGGTTCCCTGCTCGAGAGCACATGGGTCAATCTCTCCTGGAAGGCCGGAGATTTTGCGGTCTCGCACGATGTATATTTGGTCGAGAATTTCGACGACGTAAACGACGAGGCCGAAGGCGTGTTCCAGGGTAATCAAGCCGGGACGTTTCTTGTTGTCGGCTTTCCCGGATTTCCTTTCCCGGACGGTCTTGTTCCGGGCACAACCTATTATTGGCGAATCGATGAGGTCAATGATGCGGACCCGAATAGTCCGTGGAGAGGTGATGTCTGGAGCTTCTGGATTCCCCCCAGGGGGGCGTACAATCCCCAGCCAGCCGATGGCCAAACAGTCACAGACACTGAGACAGATCTCAGTTGGTCCGCCGACTGGAGCCCGGTGATGTATGTCGTGCAATTTGGGACGGACGCCGATCAGGTGACCAATGCACCCGCAGGCTTTGGTCCTCCGCTGATGGAGACCGGTTTTGATCCTGGTCTGCTGGAGCCCGGCACAACCTACTACTGGCGAGCCGATGTGTTCTACGGCACGTGGGTTACGGGCCCGGTCTGGAGCTTCTCGGTATCGGCGCCCGAGTAGGTAAAGTTGTAAATAGCTTACAGAACTGACGTTGAACTGATTGGACTGCTCATCCAGAAGGGACATCGTACTTTTCGAGGATGGGAAGGTTGATTTGTATCAATTGTACCTGCTGTTACGCAAGTGCAGACAATTAGGGGCTTATACAGAATGATTCGGTATAAGCCCCTTTTTACTTTTGCCTTTTCTCTGTGCCTCCTGTCTTTCGTCATCCAACTTTATCTCACTTCCTGCCGAGCCGTGGCTTTCGCACGGCTGGTAGGCACTTTAACTTACTTTAGCTCACTCAGAAAGATGTCTTTTGTTACTCGAAGCGCACAGTCACTTGTCCCTTTTCCTTACTAAGTAACACTTGCTTCTGCTCTGCCCCGCACGTCACGGCATACTTGCCGTAGAACGCACGAACCCGGCATTGCCCGTTCGCGTCTGCTTTACCCTCCCAGTTGGTCCACCATTGTTTGAAGACCAGGTCGCGATACGCTTCGGCTGCCGGCGTGGGCGTCCAATCCCGACGATAGAGAGAGGACTGCCGAATCCAGTTCGCACCCTCCCAGAAACCCCACATAAGAACCCCCTCGACCGCCGGATGCGAGAAGCAGATGCGATAGTAGTCCGTCAAGGCTTTCGCTTTGGCCTGCTCCTGCTCCGCCGTCAGCTTCAAGTCTCGCCGTCGCAGAAATGCCGAGCGCTGGCCGGGCATATTGAACTCGGTCACCCGAATCGGCAGACCTATCTTGGCAAGCTCGTTGAAGGCATGATGTAAGGCCTCCGGGTCAAAGGACTCTCCGTGCAGATGCCCCTGCACACCGATTCCAGCGAGGGGCACGCCTTGTTCGAGCAGCCCGCGAATGTGTTTGATGTAATCCTCCAGCCGGTTGCCGGTTAGGACATCATAATCGTTCACGAAAAGCCTGGCGTTGGGGTCCGCCTCTTTGAACCAGTTTGCCATCTCCTTGGTAATGCCGGGCCCGAGGCGGTCCGCGTAATAGTTGGCGTGCATCATCTCGTTGTTGAGGTCATATTCAGCAAATCGCCCCCGGTAGCGGCGAGCGATGGTCGTCGCACGGTTTTTTAGGGTCTCGCGCAGAGCATCGTTGTCCAACTGCTTCAACCAGTTTTGGACTCGCCCCGGTATGCCCCAGAACACGCAATGCCCTCGTAATGGAATCTCATGTTTGTCGGTCCACGTGAGTATCGCGTCCACAACGCCATAATTCACGTCTCCGCGTCGGCGCTCCATGTCATGCCATTTCAGCGCATTTTCGGTAACGGCCGCATTGAAGTTACTCAGAAACGTTTCCTCGTACCGGCTCTGGTCTTCTGCGCTCAAGCGCCCGCTGAATGCCCCCGAAGACAAAGCAGCCCCGAACCAGAACTCATGGCGTAACTGTTCGACGTGCACCTGGGCTGCCGGCTTGGCCCTTACGACCAGCTCACCCATTCGATGTTGCCGAATCCTTGCCTCTATCGCCGCCGCCCTAAGCTCACCTGATAACTCCTCACCGAAGACCGCACCAGCCCAGTCGAAAAAGCACGCTAACACAACCAAAATTGTATATCGCTTCATTGCCACGTCCCTTCAAAAAACTCATTGCCAACACTATACTCTTTAAGGACCTGTTTATCAATAAAATCATTGCAGGGTGCAATCAAAAGCATGATAGTCTATAAATTATAAGCATATAAAAAAAGCCCCTGCTTTTATAACAAGCGAGATTTGAGGAGGGAGCAGGGGCATTGTCCAAATGACAGTATGATTATAGACCTTTTCGTCAGCAAGGTCAAGAGCAAACAAAAGAAATGAAGATTATGAAAAAGTGCCCCTGCTGCATCCGGGGAGGATGAAAACAGGGGCGGCGTTCAATCAACAAAATGATTATACACCTTCTGTTAGTAATGTCAAGGGCATTTTCCAGAAAAAATGCAGAAAAAATTCTTATGATACTCATCAAGACGATCTTCGTCTTTGAGATGGCCTGTGAAGCATTTTAAATTGAAAGCTAAGGGGTGTTTTGTGAGATTCTGTGTTCCTCTTGCTTTTATAGTAAATATTTCTTATGTTTTAATAGGTGAATATAAGTTTTTGGCGCGCTTTGAGAGTTTAGTATTTATTATTAGGGAGTGAAATCCTAACGGGATTAATCTCTCAAAAGCTTGGCGGTACCTCACATATCGTCTCAATGATGTTTGTGCGAATATCTTCCTGTATGATGGGATTGATATGGTTGCTACGATTGTTCCTATAAAAACGTAAAAAACTTGATGGTGTAATATGAATAGAAAAAAAACCAAAAATCAAATAAAAGATCTAAAAAATGATTTAAAAGCAGCCAATCGAGCAAGTCATGTCCGACTTTTCAAGCTTGCTTTGGTTTTAGTCATTATTTTAATGGTCGCTGCTTTTATATATCCAAGTCCGATAAGAGGCAAATTGAGGCATTGGGCAAAGCAGACTTTTAGCATTCCCTTCTCACCACAATCGCACCCAGCCAAATAGAAATGCCCCCGCGGTGCGGATGGAGAGGAAATAACAGCGAGATACCGGCAGGTGCTTGATGAAGACATTTTTTGCACCGCCTGTTAGTTTCTGTAACGTCTCGCATCTAATGTGATTATAAGCCTGAAAGCCATCAAATCAAAGGAAAAATTTTTATCTTTCGATTTTTTCCTCTTGCCACCCCCGAGCGCACAAAAAAACCTCCCACCTTCAGAGAAAAGTTTGGAAAAAAAGAGGGCCGGGGCGGCAAGAGAAAGTTATGTATAATTATCGACCTTTTTTTAGTGAAATTAAGGCAAAAGAAATGATGATTATGAAAAAGTGCCCCTGCTGCATCCGGGGAGGATGAAAACAGGGGCGTTAGAGATTTCCGTATAATTATTATAAACCTTTCGTCAGAGAAGTCAAGGGCATTTGCAAAAATATTTTACCCCTCAAGACGAGCTTCGCAGAGCTGGGCTTTTATCCTTCGTAGTAGCCGTGGTCTGAGAGTGCTTTTGCTACATTCGTAATTTTATATTTTGGTATTTTGAATTTCGGCCAGCCGGTGGCAGCCACTGAATGAGTGAAGCGAATGAAGTGGATGGGAAAAATCGTAATTCTTAAGGCGTGTGTCATTCCCGCAGAAGCGGGAATCCAGAATGTCTGAGTCTTTTCGTTTTGAGAATTTGTATTTTTGAACATTCGATATTGTTTAGAATTTAGGATTTAGTGCTTAGAATTTCCTCGGCTTTAGCTACCTTCGAGCATAAATTTTCACCCAAATCCGAAAACTCGCGCTTGACCTCGGCCCGAAGTTTGCATATTCTGCTCATTAACGGAAGAAGCATCAGAAACTTCTTATACAAATATACTGTATAATCATTGTTATTCTGTATGAGAAATACAATTACATGTGGAAAGGTAATAGCATGAAAGTTCTTCCTGTTAGAAGATACTTCTTGTGGGCGATCCTTGCTGTTGTAATAATAATCATAATCTACAGAATAGGGTTCCATAGGCCCGTCCCTGGCTTCAACGAAGAAGCTATAAGAAAACTAATGACCAAATGACTCTACACATTATATTCTCTACTTGAGCGGCTATATGTCGTATGGAAGAAGCAACCGTAGGTTAGGGGCTTGCCCCACCATTTTTCTTGCCCCGCACGAATTAGGCCTGTAAATTGGTGCGGGGTCCTCCGGGCGGGTGTGCAAAATAATGAAAATCCACCCAAATCCCAAAACTCGCGCTTGACATCGGACCACAGTTTGCATATTCTGCTCATTAACGGAATAAGCATCGGGGATTTCTTATACAGGCCGAAACTTCTCTGTGTTTTTCGTTTTATACAAACTGTATAATTATTGTTAGGAATACAGAAAGGGACCAAGGTATAAATATGGAAACAATTGGCGAAAGGATAGTCACCATAGCTCTTGAGTTACTCAGGGATCGGCCGGACGGGATTCGCTATTCTGATCTGGTGCGCATGGTGTCGGAGTCCGATAACACGTTAAAGCTCAACACATACATGGTAACGTCTGGGATCTGGACCAGAAGCAATCGGACAAGGTTTATAAGCCCTCCCGCGGATTGTTTAGACTGATGGAATTCCGGGAGGAAGGTACAGAGCAACTTCAAGAGAAACTCCTTCCGAAGCCACCGAAGAAGATAAAGGAGGAAGATTTTTACAAATCATTTGCGGACTACTTGCAGAACGACTTAGAAGAGTGCACAAATGCAATTCCCCTTGGCGGAAATAAGTTTCGGGATAAGTGGGGTACCCCGGACGTTATCGGGAAGCGTGAGTCGAAGCGAAGCGACATTATTCAGGCACCGGTCGAAATAGTCTCGGCGGAGATAAAGACGGATGCCGTACAGTTAATAACGGCATTTGGGCAGGCCTGTTCGTATAGGCTCTTAGTTACAAGTCGTATTTGGTGATTCCCGAACTCTCTCCTCAAGACGAGGTTGCGCGACTTGACTCGCTCTGCTCTGTATTCGGTATAGGGCTCATTCTCTTTGATTCAGCCAAGCCACAGGACCCACGGTTTAGTATACGTATGCGAGCCATAAAACATGAACCGGATATGTTTTACGTCAACAAGTACATGCGGTTTATAGAAGCCGAGATGTTCTCATGACGGGACGAAAGGGACGAAAGGACGTAATTCTTTGTCCTAAGGACTCACTATGAAAAAAGCAAGAGATCGGACGAGTATTGAAGAATCAACGGTAACTTAATAAAAAGGAATCAAAATGATCGGAAAAATCCAGAGAGTCGGTTTGCGGGAAGTATGGAAACACGAAGCCTATGACTTTACACAATGGCTGGAAGATAATATTGATGTGCTCAATGATGTAATCGACCTTAACCTGTCTAACGCCGAGAGGGAAAGGGCAGCTGGTACTTTCAGTGCGGATCTGGTAGCAGAAGATGAGAAAGGCAATCCCGTTATTGTAGAAAATCAACTCGACAAAAGCAACCACGACCATTTAGGCAAACTTATCACGTATTTAACTGCTATAGGGGCCAAGGTGGGTATTTGGATAGTAGCGGATCCACGACCTGAGCACGTTAGTGCAATTTCCTGGCTTAATGAATCTAACTTGGCGGCGTTTTATCTGTTGAAAGTGGAAGCGATTAAGATCGGCGAATCCAAACCGGCACCGCTACTGACTCTGATTGTAGGTCCAAGTGAAGAAAGCCGTGAAGTGGGTAAAACGAAGAAAAACCTTGCCGAGCGTCATATATTGCGAGAAAAATGGTGGTCAGTATTACTTGAAAATGCGAAAGCTAAGACAAAACTACATGCAAAACGTTCCGCAACAAAATACAACTATATCAGTGCAAGATCCGGAAAACGAGGCCTTGGCTATGTTTACAGCGTTAACCAGAACAACTCAACAGTAGAACTCTATATTGATAAAGGCGGGGATTCAAAAGTAGAAAATGAGCGTATATTCGACATCTTACAAGAAAGTAAGGAAGATATAGAAAACATTTTCGGTAAAAAACTCGAGTGGGAAAAACTGGAAACAAAGCGAGCATGCAGAATTATAAAACGGTTTTCTCTTGGTGGATATAGGTCCGACGAAGAACAATGGCCAAGCATTCATGACAAGATGATAGATGCTATGATAAAATTAGAAAAAGCCCTTGGTCCACATATAAAGAAGCTAAAGATTAATGCATAACAGTTGGTAGGGTATGCAACTTGTATGCACGCGTGGAATCTCAAGAGATGTGACGAGTATTGAAGGAGCAACTGTAACTTCTTATATAGGCAGAAACAGTCTGTGTTTCCCGTTCTATTCAGACTGTATAATCATTGTTAGCAATAATTATAAGGAGAAAATAGAATGCAATATGCAATTTCAGAAATCTTAGGAAACATTCCTAAAGACAAAATATTCGATAGTCATTACATAATATCTCAACTGATTAAGTTTTATTCAGACGAATATCTCAATTATGCCAGTGGAATAACAACTAATTCAGATAAAACACTTGCAGTTCACGGTCAAATTGGTCAAGAAATAGCCAGTTTTGAACCGAATGAAATTTCACGACTTGAAAATATGTCTTGGTCTGAAAACATACATGGGAATTCAAGCGAATGCACTGCGTGGAAAAAACTATAAATCTATTTGCTAACAAAACGCCTCACCTGACCGATATTCCGCTGGCGCTCCATTGCGGCAGGTGAGCTTTAGCGTTCCGTTGAATTCTGAGCAAGAATCCCTTGACCCATTCGACTGCCCCTTCGGCTGCGCTCAGAATGACAGCGAGGGATTGATTATATGCTGTGACCAGATCCCTCGACTTCGCCCCCGTGCTTTCTTGCGAAAGCAAAAACGGGGGCTGCGCTCGGGATGACAGTGAGGAATGTGGGGTCAAGGTTCCTTTTGCCATTCGCGGGGTCTGGAATCTAAAATAGCAAAAGCGAGGAAAAACTTCAAGAATCTCTAAAATTCCCTTGACGGAGCCTACAATAATCGCCGACCATTTTAGATATGCAGTGCTAAATAAAGTGTCAGGTTTGGCCTGGAGAGTAACAAGAATTATGCAAAATTGAGGTTAGGCATATATTATTTAAGAAAATAAGGTTTTCAATTTTCTTGAATAATCAGCTAACTGTCTATTAAACAACAACGTATTGTTTGAAAAGAAAAAATTAGGAAACAATTTTTTCTTTCCAAAGTATGCCTAACCTCGATTTTGCAGAAGACTTGGAGAATAAAATAATATGAGTGGAGTTAGATTTAAGAATCCTGTCATATTTGTAATTTTAGGCCTTTTAAGTCTGTCTTTTTTTACAGGTTGTAACGCTCCGAAGGGCCACTTAGCTACTTTTAACGGATATTTTTTAGGCTCAGACTATGAGGAATCTGCTCTTTTTGCCCAGAAAAAGATAAGTAAAAGTAAAAATCCCAAGGGAGAAGACTTACTCTGGGCCTTACAACTTGGGACAGTTCAAAGAATTCAACAAGAATATACCAAAAGCACCGAGTCCTTCGACAAAGCAGAGGAGATGCTTAAGTATTACGATGAACAGTCCAGGCTTGCGGACGGCATCGGTTCTACTATCATAAATGAAAACATCATTCCTTACAGGGGCGAAGAGTATGATGGCGTAATGGTCAACGTTTACAAGGCCCTGAACTTTATGGCTGAAAAGGAGTTTGACCTGGCCAGAGTGGAATTTAATCGTGCCCTTGACAGACAAAGACGTGCGAAAGAAAAATTCAATGAAGAGATACACAAACTTCAGGCTGAGCTGGAAAAAGACCAGCAAAAGGACAGTTTTTCGAAATCCAATGTTGAAAATCCCGAAACACAGGAACTATTGGCTCAAAAATATCCTAATCTTTACAATTTCGAAGCTTATCCTGATTTCGTTAATCCTTTTGCGACCTATCTTGCGGGTGTATTCTTTAACCTCGTTTCCGACCACTCTAAGGCGGTGGATTTGCTCAAAGAATCCTATGGTATGGTTGGGGACAATGCCTATATAGCTGAGGACTTCGGCATTACTGAGAATGTACTTGATGGGAAGGGTAAATTGGACGATACAATATGGTTGATATTTGAGAACGGCCTGGGGCCTGTAAAAAAGGAATTCAGGCTGGATATTCCATTATTCGTTGCATCAGATCAGGTTAAATATGTAGGAATTGCTCTGCCGCAATTGGAATTTAGAGACAGGGCATACCAGTATCTGGTTGCAGAAGCTGACGGTAAAGATTATGAAACTCGCGTAGTCTCAGACATGGACAGGGTTGTCCAGACCGAGTTCAGCAAAGATTTTAAGGGTATTTTAACAAGAGCTATTGTATCAACAACGGCAAAAGCCATTGCGCAGTATGCTGTTGAGAAAAAGGACTCTTCCGCTTCTTCTTCGCTTGCCTCTCTGTTTGTAGCGGCATACAGTTATGCGACAACCGCAGCGGATGTCAGGATATGGACGACTTTGCCGAAAGATTTTCAGATTGCCAGGTTTCCAAAGCCGAAAGATGGAAAATTAAAAGTTACACCAGCCGGTGCGAATCCCTTTGAAATTAATATTCCTGGTTGTAATAATGCGATAGTATATGTTAGAATAACGTCCAATCAGGCTGAGCCGATATTTGAGGTTATAACTTTTTAATTAATGTTTTTTGGAGATTAGAAAATGAAAACAATCACAAATATACTGCTTTTAGCTCTCGCGTTCACATTCACAGCCTGTGACCAGCCGGCTGAGAAAATTCATATGAGGGAAGGAATAAGAAGCGACGACCTTGCCAGTAATATCGTAACCCGTCCGGTAGCTCATGCTTTTAGCGCGCTGATAGGCGAAGGCATAGAAATCGATGAGGCGATTCTCATGAACAACGATTCCGGATTCCTTGAGCTTAATATCAACGGACACAACCGCTCATACAGTACCAAGCGATTCAGGTATAAAATTGAATGGCTCGATGCAAATGGCTTAATGATTCAAACCAAGACAAGCACATGGCTGCCGCAATCGGCGATGGGTAAATCCTCATTTAGCCTTAAGGCTGTGGCGCCGAGAGTAGAAGCTGTAGATTTCAGAATGGACACTAAAAAGTGGGAGTAAATTATGAGAACAAAAATAATTATCACATTAGCCGGCCTTTTCCTTGCAGGCTGTGCCCAGGAAACCGTCAACATTGACGTTGTAAACGATGAGGGTAAGGCGGTTATGGAGCTGGACTACCGGGATTTTGCCCAGGCCGCCAGCGAAATGATTCAATCGATGGTTAGTTCAGGCGCTCTTAAAAAGCCGGGCGGTGGAAGATATGTCATGACGACCGCCAGAGTTACAAACGATACCATGCAGCGAATCGACACCGACCAGCTGATGGCAAAGATCGAAGAAGAGCTTTTGAACAGTGGTATGGTCGTAATGACCTCAGCAGTGGGAGGCGAGGGCGCCCCGGACGAAATGATTTACGAGATGAGAGATATCAGAGACTCAGCAACGGGAGACGAATTCAAGCAGGAAACCCTTGCAGGCAAAAGGACATTAATCGCTCCTGAGCTAAGCACCTCCGGGAAAATTTTCCAGAGGAACATCCGTTACGACAGGAACCGCCAGCAGGTTGAATATTATTTCCAGCTCATGGTAACAGACTTAACAAGCGGCCTAAGAATCTGGCAGAAAGAAAGTCTTATCGGCAAACGAGGAAGTAACAGGTCCGTAGCGTGGTAACATCAAAATTTTATTGTTTTGTCAAATATTAAAGTGGGATTAAAAATGAAAAAGATATACATTCTCCTGCTTGTGGTGGCATTGGTCTGCCCTAAGGCGTTTTCCGCTGCTAAAACTATAGTTCGCCAAACGAAAGGGCAGGGCATAACCAGAGAACAGGCAATCCAAAAAGCCTTATATCAGGCCGTTGCTCAGGCCAAAGGTATTGCAGTCAGCTCGGGAAGGTATGAATTTG
>Ga0315537_1002939_pt1 | contig 12821 bp, 7 predicted proteins | sample SalMarSW160270MG_FD_203091 | JGI IMG/M metagenome (GOLD analysis project Ga0315537, IMG submission 203091) | Salt marsh sediment microbial communities from the Plum Island Ecosystem LTER, Massachusetts, United States - Salt Marsh Sediment SW1602-70 ... | reverse complement strand
CTCTACTCTCTACTCTTTACTCTCTACTCTTTACTCTCTACTCTCTACTCTTTACTCTCTACTCTTTACTCTCTACTCTTTACTCTTTACTCTCTACTCTTCACTCTTCACTCTCTACTCCCTAACTCCCACTTACCAATCGCCAGCCAGGGATCATGGGTCGATTCCTTGACCATCTTCATTCTGCCAGGTGTTTTGTTGAATGAGCCGATTGCTGCTGCTATTAAAGCTTGATCCAGAAACTTCTTCTCCTTTTTCTTCTCCTTCCAGTCACTCATATTTTTGGGGATAAAATCGGTTTGGGTGTGTCCGGCGATGAATTCCGGGTGTTCCATTACATCCTTTAAAAATCCGATCTGAGTTCTTATCCCCAGGATCACATAATCCGAAAGGGCAGCCACCATCTTTTTTCTGGTTGTTTCCCGATCCTCTCCCCAGGTGATAAGCTTTGCCAGTATGGGATCATAATGCATGGTTACTTCCAGCCCGGAGTAGATACCGGAATCGTTTCTTATTCCAGGACCATTCGGTTCCTTGACAAATAGTATTTTGCCAAATGAAGGGAGAAAATCGTTATCCGGATCCTCAGCATAGATTCGGCACTCGATGGCATGACCTCTCTGGGACAAATCCTCCTGTTTGAATTTAAGTTTTTCCTTATTAGCCACGCTGATCTGAGCCTTTACCAGATCAACTCCAGTAGTTAACTCCGTTATCGGGTGCTCCACTTGAAGTCGGGCATTAACCTCCAGAAAATAGAATTTACCATCCTTATCCAGAAGAAACTCCACTGTGCCAGCATTGGTGTATCCTGAAACCTCTATTACTTTTTTAGCCACCTGGCCCATCTTAAATCTCAGATCATGATCTAAAGCGGTTGAAGGTGTCTCCTCCACGATTTTCTGATGGCGTCTTTGAATCGAGCATTCCCGTTCAAAAAGATGCACCACGTTTTCGTGATGATCAGCTAATACCTGAAACTCGATATGACGAGGATTTTCAACATATTTCTCTAAGTAGACAGACTCATCTCCAAAAGCCGACTTGGCCTCTCTCATTCCAGCTTCCACTGCTGCTTTTAAATCGTCCTTTGACTTAACCACCCGCATCCCCTTACCTCCACCACCAAGAGAAGCTTTCAGCAAAACCGGATACCCGATTTTATCCGCTTCGGAGACGAACTCTTTTAAATCTTTCCCCTTGGATTTCATTCCAGGGATAATGGGAATCTTAGCTTTGGTCATTGTCTCTCTTGACGCTACTTTATCCCCAACTAATGCCAGAGCCTTAGAGTCCGGACCAATGAAAATGATTCCCTCATCCTCACAGCGTTTTGCAAAATCGCTGTTTTCAGCCAAAAAGCCGTATCCCGGATGAATAGCATTAGCTTTTGTATTCTTTGCGGCATCGATGAGCTTATCCATATTCAGGTAGCTTTCCAGAGGAGGAGCGGGACCAATTAAAACCGCTTGATCAGCTAATTGAACATGAGGAGCAACTCTATCAACCTCGGAGTATACCGCAACGGAAGGAATACCCAATTCCCTGCAAGCCCTGATGATCCTAACTGCGATCTCACCGCGGTTAGCCACTAATATCTTTTCGATTTTATTCGCCATCACGCTTAAAATTAATATTCACTTAAAGTATTACTTTAAGTAGATTTTTATTCTTTAGCCCAGTTAGGCTTTCGCTTCTGAAGAAAGGCGTTCATTCCCTCCTGCCCCTCTTCGCTCATTCTTAAAGAAGCTATCATCTCAGCAGTATATTTTTTCACCTCTTCAAAACTCATTAAAGGAACATTCTGTAAAAGTTTCTTACACATTGTCAGGGCATTAGGACCAGAATTTAAAAGCTGTTTGACTAATTCGTCCACAGCATTGTCTAACTCATCGTTAGGCACCACCTGATTAACTAATCCAAATTCCAGGGCTTTTTGGGCATCTATTCTTTCGCCGGTAAGAAACAATTCCCGGCAGTTTTTCTCGCCTACCCTCCTCACCTCGTAGGGTGAGATACAGGCAGGAACCAGACCCAGTTTTACCTCGGATAAACTGAATTTCGCCTTGTCCGAAGCTATTACGATGTCACAAACAGCCACCAGACCAGCACCCCCACCGATGGCAGCTCCGTTCACCCGGGCTATGGTGGGCTTGGGCAAAGAATAGATCAGATAGAAAAGCTCTGCCAGTTCAAGTGATTCTTTAAGGTTCTCCTCATAAGAGAAATCGACCACTTTTTTCATCCAGTTCAGATCCGCACCAGCGCAAAAGGATTTACCATTGCCAGTCAAAACCACAACTCTAACCTCATTGTCCTCTGAAATATTTTTGAAAACATCTATTAAATCCTGAATCATAATTTCATTGAATGCATTATGAATCTCAGGTCGATTCAGGGTAACTCTGGCTACTGAATCCTCTTTTGAATAAGTGATAGTCGGGTAGGATTTTTTATCTGTCAAATAATTAACCTCTTTTTATCAGTTTTCTATATCAAATGCTTTTTACAACTATTTTTGATTGTAAACTAAAAATACAACCTTTATTGGTTGTATTATGAATCACATCCTGAATATCCCGTAATGGGTATCCGGAATGGGTGCATTCAATGCCATTGATATTCCTAAAGCCAGGGCATTTCTTGTTTCCAATGGATCAAGTATACCGTCATCCCATAATCTGGCTGTGCTGTTATAGGGGCTTTCTTCTTCCTGATATTTTTTCAAAACGGGCGCGCGGAACTCGTCCTGTTCCTCCTGGGTCATCTTGATTCCCTTCTTAGCCAGAGCTCTCATTTTCACAGTCAGAAGAACGTTAGATGCCTGGTCACCTCCCATCACGCATATTCTGGCATTAGGCCACATCCACAAAAGCCTGGGACCATACGCTCGACCGCACATCCCATAGTTACCAGCACCGTAGGAACCTCCCACTATGACTGTGAATTTAGGCACGTCCGCATTAGCCACCGCATGGACCATCTTAGCACCGTCCCGGGCTATACCCTGATGTTCGTATTGTCTGCCCACAATGAAACCTGTGATATTCTGCAGGAATACCAATGGGATTTTTCTCATGGTACACAGAGTGATAAAGTGAGCAGCTTTCATCGAGCTCTCAGAGAACAAGACCCCATTGTTCCCTAAGATTCCCACAGGATAACCCATAATCCGGGCAAAACCGCAGACTATGGTAGGACCATACAGCTCCTTGAACTCCTGGAATTTGCTCCCGTCCACAATTCGGGCGATCATCTCTCGTATGTCATAAGGCTTTCGTATATCCCTGGGCACTATTCCATAGATCTCTTTAGGATCATAGTAGGGATCTTCCGGCTCTGATACGTTCAATTCGAATTTCTTTGGAGGTTCTAAATTCTCGACAATATTTCTGGCAATCTCCAGAGCGTGTTCATCATTCAGAGCATAATGGTCAGCAACACCTGAAATCCTGCAATGCACGTCTGCGCCACCCAACTCCTCGTCAGTTACCTCTTCTCCTGTTGCCGCCTTGACCAGAGGAGGTCCGCCAATAAAGATAGTCCCCTGTTTTCTGACGATCACAGCTTCATCGCTCATAGCAGGAACATAAGCCCCACCAGCAGTGCAGGAACCAAGAACGATCGATATCTGTGGAATGCCTAAAGCTGATAACCTTGCCTGATTATAGAATATCCTGCCAAAATGATACTTATCAGGAAAAGTTCCGGATTGATAAGGCAGGAAAATGCCCCCTGAATCGACCAGATATATACAAGGCAATCTATTCTCTAATGCCACTTCCTGTGCCCGGACATGCTTCTTAATGGTAGTGGGAAAATAAGTGCCACCTTTAACCGTAGCATCGTTAGCCACAATCAGAACCTCCCTGCCGTGAACCACACCCACTCCGGTAACGATCCCTGAGCCAGGTGGCTCCTCAGGATACATCTTATAACCGGCTAAGTGGGAAAGCTCCAGAAAAGGGGTGTTTTTGTCAAACAAAAGATTAAGCCTTTCCCTGACCAGAAGCTTCCCCCTTTTCTTGTGCCGCTCCCTATCCTTTTCCGATCCGCCTTTTTTGATTTCAGCCAGGATAGTCTTATATTCATCCACCACCCTCTGCATCTCAGCCTGGTTTTCCTTGAAATCAGAGGACTTAGTATCAACTTTCGATTCAATCCTGAACATATTTAGTATTCTGTTTTCTGTTTACAGTTTTCAGTTTACTGTTTTCTGTTTGCTCTCTACTCTCAACTCTTAACTCTATACTTCTATTCCGGGACGCACTTGTATCCATAACAGATTATTCCTGCGTGACCTTCATCATAAATCTTCCGAAACTCTACTCTTACTTTCATTCCGATATCCAGCTTTTCCAGATCACAATCCGCTATTTGAGTCAGTACTCTTACTCCATCAGCAAGCTCAACCACTCCCATGGCATAAGGAGCTTGATCTGCGAATCGAGAAGGAGGAACTCGAATTATGGTATAAGTTAGGATTTTACCTTCTTTTTTCAGTTGAATATTCTCAAACTCTTTTGATTTGCATTCCGGGCAGATCAGCCTGGGCGGAAAGAACACCTTCCCACATCCTTTACATTTAGCTCCTTCGAGTCTATACCTCTGGGGTATCTCTCTCCAGTATCTCGGGGATGACATTATACCACCTCCATTATATGAACTAAAGTGGAACCGCCAGATCCACCCATGTTCTGGGTAAGGCCAACTTTAGCGTTTTTGACCTGACGTTTGTCTGCTTCACCTCTGAGCTGCTTGACGATCTCCACTACCTGAGCCACGCCAGTTGCACCTACCGGGTGACCTTTGGATTTCAAGCCACCGCTGGTATTAACCGGAATCTTACCTCCCAATGCGGTCATTCCGTCCTCAGTGGCTTTTCCACTCTTACCCTTTTCAACAAATCCTAAAGCTTCGATAACGCAGAGCTCTGCTATGGTGAAACAATCGTGCACTTCAGCTAAGTCAATATCCTCAGGTTTCTTCTTTGCCATCTTGAAGGCTCTCTGTCCAGCTAATTCCGTTGCCTTGAGTTCGGTTATGTAATCCCGGCTGTGCAGAGCAATGGTATCCGTGGCATGTCCTGATCCGATTATCTTGACTAAAGGTTTTTTGGAATGCATTTTGGCAAACTCCAATGGGACCAAAATAGCTGCCGCTGCCCCATCGGTTATGGGAGAGCAGTCCAGAATTCTCAAGGGATCTGCAATTAAGACTGAATTAAGCACATTTTCTACAGTTATCTTCTGGGGAAATTGAGCCAGGGGATTCATTGAGCCGTGCTGGTGATTCTTAACTGCTATCATAGCTATCTGTTCTCTGGTAGTTCCATACTTATGCATGTGTGCGTTAGCCATCATAGCGTAAAGTCCGGGGAAGGTTATGCCATTATAGACTTCGTATTCCTGATCAGCAGCAGTGGCTAAAGCAAATGTAGCACCGTCTGTGGTGACATCGGTCATCTTCTCTATGCCACTCACCAGAACTATATCACTCATACCGGAAGCTACCTCCATAAATCCCATTCTGACTGCCAGACCTCCGGAGGCACAGGCTGATTCAACTCGAGCTGCAGGTATATTTTTGACACCGAGATAATCAGTCAAAAGAGAAGCCAGATGTTCCTGCCCCACAAAAAGCCCGCTGGACATACACCCCACATACATCGAATCTATGTGATCCACACCGGCATCCTCGATCGCCAGAAGAGCAGTCTCGGCAAAGATATCCCTCAAAGGCTTTTCCCACAGTTCCCCCCACTTGGTCATTCCTACTCCGATTATAGCTACATCTCTCACATCTTCCTCCTAATCAGCTTTTCTGATTTTGCCTCTGAATTTGGCATAGGTGCCGTAATCTAAATATCTTTTGTTATTATCCAGCATATCCCTGGTTTTGGGAGCCATATCCTGCACCTTCTTTATCTTTTCAGTTATCTTAAAGATAAAACCATCTGATCCCGCACCTGATCCATAGGAGACCATAAATATCTTATCTTCTGGCTTGGCAACGTCCAGAATGGCGGTCAGTCCCATGGGGGATGATCCGGAATAGGTATTGCCCAGTTTAGGGCAAAGCCATCCGGTTTCGATCTGCTTTTTGTCAAAACCCAGCATCTTTCCAACACGCATGGGGAACTTACCATTGGGCTGGTGAAAAACCGCAAAAGCGAAATCCGAGGGTTTCATACCTGATTTTTCCAGAAGACCTTTACCGCAGCCGGTGATATGCTTGAAATATGCTGGCTCGCCTGTGTACCTACCAGCATGCCGGGGATAATGCTCGTATTCCCGGCGCCAGAAATCCGGAGTATCGGTCATAAAGGAATAAGTATGCTCCACCTCAGCCAAAACATTATCTTTTCCGAAGATAAAGGCAGCAGCACCAGCCGCAGCGGAATATTCTAAAGCATCACCCGGTGCACCCTGCGATGTATCGGCGCCTACCGCCAGTCCATACTCGATCATACCACCCTGGACCAAGCCGAGACATACAAACATAGCCTCAGAGCCAGCCTTGCAGGCGAACTCGAAATCAGCGCAATGAATCTCCGGGGTAGCATTAATAGCTTCAGCCAGAACCGTTCCCGAAGGTTTCACCGCATAGGGATGAGATTCAGAGCCCACGTAAACCGCACCGATTTTCTTGGGATTTATCCCTGCCCTTTTAAGAGCATAATGGGTTGCCTCCACCGACATGGTAATGGTATCCTGATCCGGTGAGGGAACCGATTTCTCTTCCAGCATAAGCCCTTTTTTATAGGAAGGAGCGTCATGACCCCATATCTTGGCGATCTCCTCAACTTTTATCCTGTTTCTGGGGATATAAGCTCCGTAACCTATTATTCCTGCCATTATTTCACCTCACTTTCTATTCTTTTGTCAAACACGAGCTTGTGAAACTTTTAACAATATAAAAAAAGTGTTATAAAGTCAAGAAAAAACTATAAAACAAAATAGCTTAATTGATACAGAAACAGGATTTAGCTTCCCTTGAGCCTTCCCCATTGTTGGAAATCAAGCTCGCCAGATGTAATCTCTAATGTCTTAACAAGTTAAAAAGTCGTTGGGTGTAAATTTTATTTGACAAATGGATATATTCATTTACAAATCTTCGAATAATTGTAAATTCTTAACTTGAGATCCTAAAACAAAAAGAGCCAGGCAAAGCCTGGCTCCTTCTCCCTTTCTGGTCTTTAATAACTACTTCAAAAGCAGCATTTTCTTAGACTGGACAAAATCACCCGCCTTAATTCTGTAGAAGTAAACACCGCTGGCAACTGTTTTGTCCTTCTGATTGGTTCCATCCCAGACCACCATTTTGTACCCGGCTTGCTGCTTTCTATTTACAAGGGTCTTCACCTTTTGACCCAGGATGTTATAGATGGTGATCTCCACATCGGAATCCTGGGGTAATGAATACCTTATCACCGTTCGAGCGTTAAAGGGATTAGGATAGTTCTGAGACAGGCTGAAGACCTGGGGAATGGATCTAATCAGTTTGTTGGGTCTTATCTCAAGCTCCAGCTCCTGGGCTGAGGGGTTAACCAGAATAGCGCTTTCTATACTTACACTGGAGATTCCAGTTCCATTCCCTTTCATTTGGAACTTCAACTTAAGGAGCGAACCATCTCCTGGCAGCACGGTATGGGTTCCGTAAATGTCTATCATTCCAATCTTAACTTTACCCGGCTTAACATTGTAGAAAAGACCTAACCCCTCGGTTCTGGAAGCGGTATTTATTTCCTTAACTTCAAGCTGCGAGGGATCAAAGTTTAAGTCCAATTCTATCCCTGCTACCTCCTCTTCGATATCAGCCTCCAATAATACCTCAATTTCTTTGGCATTCTCTTGTTCCGGGAAACAAAGATTTATGCTTGCTGGAGCTTTATTTTCATAGCGAGCCAGAAGTTGTCCTGGAATGGTGCAGATACAGGGAGCAGCTTTTCCCTTAAATATGTAATTTACCAGGTAAACCGCGTCCGATATAGTTATGTTCTCATCACAGTTCACGTTTCCAGCTTCCAAAGGCTCGTGTCCTTCTGCCCCTCTGAAAAGATAGTTGACAAGGGCAACTACATCCACTACGTCTACCTTTAGATCCCCATTAAAATCACCTACTATATAAGACAAGGGCTTCGAGCAGATCACCTCCGAAATAGAACTGACATTTTGTTTCAGATCCACTGCAGCGATCTGATAGTAATAGGTAACTCCATTTACCAGTCCTTGATCTTTGTAGGTAATGGCTTGGAGGTTGCTGGCAATTAAAGGAAGGGTGGTATCACTTAATTCAGTTCCCCGATACAAATTATATCCGCTCAAATCACTTTCCACATTACTGTTCCAGTTGAGTCTTATCCACTGGTTTCCATAAACAGCGGAAAAGCCCGTAGGTGTGGCAGGAGCAGTATTATCAGATACTGAGTTGGTTACAAAGGTGCTATCAGCACCAAGATAGACATTCCCAAAAAGATCAGCAGACTTGATCCGGTAATGGTAGGTGGTGGAAGCTGAAAGGTTAGTTAAAGTAACCTGATGTATAGAGTCATTTTCCGGTTTCGCCTTAAAATCCGAATATTCCGCGGAAAGCCCGTATTCCACAGAACTTGAGCTGAGCTCATTTGTCTCCCATTTGATCTTGGCTGAATTCTCCGACACGTAGATCACCTCTGGACCGGAAGTAACCACCGGCGCCTGAACATCCGGAGAAGCAGGAGCGGTAACTGTGAAGTAGTCGCTGTAGGTGGGTCCGTTTCCGTAAGCATCTGTGGAGAACACCCAAACATTGAAGCTGGATGCAAGAGACATACTCAACATGTGCCTTAAGTTGTTGTAACTCTCTCCCACAATTCTTTCTGCTAGTCCACCATCTATTTGTTCATAGCCCATATACGAATCCGCAGGCTCATCCGTCTCCCAGGTGATCACAGCTTTCGTTTCATCCAGATAAGCCACACCAGGCGGAACAGTTATTACCGGAGGATCGGTGTCAACCACATCTGCTGATGTGGTAAATGTTACATCAGAACTGAATGCAGGGCCATTACCAGCTATATCCTTAGAACCCACCCTGAAATGATAGGTGGTGCTGGGAGAAAGATTGGAGAGATGAGCAGTATGATTGACAGTCGCTTCCGGATAGATGATTTCTGTCCCGTAATTCTGGTTCATCCCATATTCCACCATGCTGTTGCCAGTTTCATCGGTAACCCACTCCACCATTGCCCGGTTGTGTGTTTTATGCCGAATATGGGGACCAGAAACTATAACCGGAGGACTCACGTCTGTAGTGGCTCTGGTTTTAAATTGATCGCCGCCAGTATCCAGAGGCTGCCTTGGTCCAACAATATGGTCAGATTGGACTGTGTTGCCTGAGGGGTCAGTAGAGCTTATATAGTAGTAATAAGTGGTGCCAGGAGTAAGGTTGGTGAGAACCACCGAATGATCTATAACATAAGTGGGGCTTCCTCCAATATTATCGTAGGATAGATCTAATCCATAATGAACCCAGCTGTCAGAAACTTCGTCAGTTGTCCAATCTATTTGAACCTGGGTATTATTAATCCAAGAAGCGTAAGGACCGGTGAGAATAAGAGGAGGAATGATATCCGGGCTCGAATGAGTCCAGAACCAGAAATCAGAACTCCAGGTAGGCCCATTACTTTCCGGGTCAACAGACCCAACCCTATAATGATAAAGAACCGAGTCCTGGAGATTAGTCAATACTATCTGATGGTTCTGCACATATTCAGATTTGATCCTTTCTGAACCATAAAGCTCGGATAGACCGTATTGAACTATGCTGGTTGAAATCTCATCTGTGATCCAGCTTATAACCGCTTTATTGTCGGTTATTCCCGAATGAAGGGGACCTAAAACTATTGCCGGAGGCATTTCATCCGGGGCAGCATTGGTGGCGAAGCTGCCACCTGAGAATTTCTCGTTTTTTAATATTGAGATGTTACTACCAGTTATTGCTGCAGCTAAATCCATGTCTGTATCCCCATCTAAATCCGCACAAAAGACAGATTGAGGATTATCTACCCAGTAGTTAACCGCACTCTCAAAACTACCATCCCCATTGTTCTTCAAGATGGAAATACTCTCACCATAAAAATTTCCCACAGCCAAGTCCACATCATTGTCCCCATCCAGATCCGCACAATAGATAGAACGAGGATTGCTTTCCACCGCATAGCTAACCGGGCTCTGAAAAGTTCCATTCCCATTGTTCTTGAAGATATCAACACTGTCACTGCCTGTATTTGCCACAGCTAAGTCCATATCCATATCGCCGTCAAGATCCACACAGAATAAAGAGCGAGGATCGTCATCCGTTCTATAGTTAACTGCAGCCTGAAAAGTACCATTACCATTATTCATCAAAATGGAAACACTATCAACGTATGAACTAGCCACAGCCAAATCTATGTCAGTATCTCCATCCAAATCCGCACCAAAAACAGACATAGGGTGGTCTTCTACTCCATAGTCCACTGCACTCTGAAATGTCCCATTCCCGTTGTTCTTCAGGATGGAGACATTGTCATCGTCTCTGTTTGACACAGCCAAGTCTATATCTTCATCCCCATCCAAATCCTCACAAAAAACAGAATAAGGCTGGTTTCCTACCCCATAGTTTACCGCACTCTGAAAGGTACCGTCCCCATTGTTTTTTAAGATGGAAACGTTATCACTTGTACCTGAATTTACCACAGCCAGATCCAGGTCTTCGTCTCCATCTAAATCCGCACAAAAAACAGACTGAGGAAAGTCACCTGCCCCATAGCTTACAGCACTCTGAAAAGTACCATCCCCGTTATTTTGCAGGATCGAGACATTATCGCTATTGGAATTTGCTGCAGCCAGGTCTAAATCTCCGTCTCCGTCCAAATCCGCACAAAAAACAGACAGAGGATAGGCTCCGACCCCGTAATTCGATGGTTCTGAGAATCCAGGAGAGTTGCCGCTGTAATCCTCAGAGCTCACGGCGTAGAAGTATCCGGTACCGGAAGATAACCCGGATAAGGTGATACTATGGCTGGTCACAAAGCCAGGATCCACAGCGCTGTCAGAAAACGGAGTGGTTTCACCGTAATAGACCCTGCCATCAGCTATCTCGTCAGTTGTCCACTGGATAGTGGCGGAGTTATGCGTTATATAGATTGCTGCAGGGCCGAAAATAATCTGGGGAGGTGTTTCATCGGGATCTGAAGCTGTAGTTAAAAAATCACTCTCACTGCAAGTCGGACCGTTGCCCAAACTGTCGTCAGAACGTACCCGGTATTCATAGGATTCAGATGGTATAAGTCCGATCAGAGTTATCGTATGTTCTAACAGGAACGTCGTATGACTATCAGCGGGAACCCATTCTTCATCCTCAAACAGCTCCACACAGCCATCAGCTGGCTCATCTGTTTCCCAATAGATGGTAGCCATGGTATCCATTATAGCTATCACAGTCGGACCCAAGGTTATCACCGGTGCGCTGGTATCGCCAAAAATCACGTAAGCATAGTCAGAGTATTCGCTCTCATTCCAGGAGGAGTCAACCGAAGAAACACTGTAGAACAGAGTCTCACCCGGGGAAACCGTAAGATCTAAGTAGAAGGGATCGTCAGTAGTAACCAGAGTATCATCCAGGCTGTCGCGATCATAATCCTTGTATACCGCATAGAGTCTTAAATCCGGATCCATTACCGGATCCCAGGTCAGGGAGACGCCCGACTCCTGGGGCAAAGCCACCAGATTCTGAGGTTTTTCAGGAGGATTAGTCTCAGCTTTCTCCACGAAAAGCGTACCCGGCCAGAATCCTGCCTCCATGTATGAATAATCCCAACTCATAAAAAGTACAGTATCCAAAGGATCGCTCTCAAAAAAGACCATCTCCGGGGGGACTACGTCCTTGACTTTCAAATAGATCTTACCCAGAAGGCCTTCTCCTATTTCCAAGTAAGGAGCTTGTTCTGTGAGAAGGTCAATCAATATGGTTGCGTTTCCTTCATCAATGTCAATTACTTTCTGTTCAAAATGAGCTGCCCGACTTCCTGCAAAGCTAATCGAGTCCACTTGAACCAGGGAGGAATCACCGAAGACCAACGGTATCTTAATCCTAGCTAATGAATCATAATCATTAGACTGGATTATGGGAACTACTACATCCTCTTGATTGGGAAGGGCTGTTACATGCAGAATTTTAACCGAATCCCCCATCAAGGCTGGATAGGCGAAAATGAAACCCTTTTTGGTAACGCTGTCTGAACCATTAGCACTGGTGACTATCAAGGACACGTCATAAGTCCCATAGGAAATATATTCATGATATGGATTTTGGAGAGTACTTATGCTGTCATCCCCGAAATCCCACAACCAGTCAGTTATATCTCCGATTGAATTGTCTGTAAACTGCACCGCCAGAGGCAAAGCTCCTACAGTAGGATCGGCTGTAAAGTCTGCTAGGGGTTTACCCAGAACCTGGATGTAGTTCTCCCTAATAAGAGAGTCAGAGCCGAATTGGTTGGTCACTTTAAGCTTGACGTTATAAGTCCCTGCCTGCTTGTAAGTGTGCACAGGATTCACCTGGATACTGGAATACCCGTCCCCAAAACTCCAGTATCGGGAGTTAACAATGCCCTCAGAAAGATCGGTGAAGTGAACCTCTAAATTCTTCTCCCCGATAACCGGATTTGCGACAAAATTAGGTGTAGGAGGTTGCATGGGATTGGGAGCTTCAAATTGAGGCACCACCAATTCCCTGGGAAGGGAACCTTGCACAAATAGAAAATGGTTGCTCGGTTCGAAAAATGTGGTATCAAA
>Ga0315537_1002938_pt1 | contig 12821 bp, 10 predicted proteins | sample SalMarSW160270MG_FD_203091 | JGI IMG/M metagenome (GOLD analysis project Ga0315537, IMG submission 203091) | Salt marsh sediment microbial communities from the Plum Island Ecosystem LTER, Massachusetts, United States - Salt Marsh Sediment SW1602-70 ... | reverse complement strand
TAACTACCATCACCAAATCGAGAATGCAAGTAAATTATGCACTACCTGAAAAATCTTCGTTTTATTTTTATGCCATAAATTTAATCTATATCAGTATCTTAGGGATTATCGTTCAAACACTAATTAGGGGTCAAGAACTCTTTTTCTCTTCGAGTTGGGCATCAAGCTTTTTGCGAGCTAGGAAAGTTCTTTCGCAAACTTGTTCTTAAAGGCCTCTTCAACGATCTTTGCAGCAACTTGCGTATCTTTGATATAATCACAATTGATAACCATATCAAACTCATATGGTACAGCATCTTTTTTGCCAAAAACCTTTTTAAAAAAGCCGCGTTGCTCCTTATCGATTTGAGGCAATTTGTCGGCAGCTTCTTTTTCTTTGATTTTCAAAATTTTGGACAACCGCTTAATTCGATGCTCGTCTGAACAGATAAACCGAACCGCCAGGACCCGGTCTCTTGGAATTATTAAATGTGTCCCCCTGCCCACAAAAATAGTCGGTTCCAAACCGGCAAGAGAAATCACAACATTAATGAGATGCCTGTTGTAATCACTTTTAATAAAAGATTTCTCACCAAAAAGAAGGGCTGCAAATTCCTTTAAATAACCGGGATAATGTTCGTCAAAATAGGCGACTGTTTTCTGGCTCAATTTTGCCTCTTGAGCGATGTGTTCCAGAATTTCCCTGTCCACCACTTTATAGCCGATATTTTTTGCTACAATATCAGCAATCTCCAAGGCTCCGACCCCAATTTTTCGAGAACAACAGATCGTGGGGAAAATCTCCGGCCTTTTTTCTTCTTTCTTCTTTTCAATGTATTTTTTCTCCAGCTCACGAAAATGTTTGTCCGCCAATTGAGAGCCGGTCGGTCTTTTGTGCGTGTACATACCCGGTGTATATTTTATACCCCCAATTTGTACCATGGTATCCCTCCTTTTTTTAGGCATGAGATGTCTTTTTAAAGGTCATTTATTTCATATTCTTCCTGTACGCCTTTCAATAAATGATCTTTACAGATTCTGAGTGCCGGTAGACAGTAAATTTTTTTTACAGATTTTGTTTTGCAACTATTGTGCCATAGGAAACTGAACGGAAGCTGAACGTTATTTGCCCGAAATTATAGACTTATTTGATGCCAGGATAAAAAACGAAATAATAGATGATAAAAATACCTGTCTGCTTTTTTTACAAATTGACAAAAAACCTATACCCATTTTATAAAAGAGTTGTCAATAAAATTTCAAAACGTTTTTCAATAGCATTTTACAATCTGTAAAAAAGACTGACACCACATTCATTCCGGATTTTAATTGCGATATTTCTTTTAACACGAAATAGTTTCATTATATCAAAAGGTTAAGCATATATACCAAGGAAATTTCGCTTTGGTATGGTTGTTGCTTTTTAAAAGAGCAGGAGGGTTATCCCCGAATTCTAAATGGAGGAAACTAACGATTTTAAAAAAAAATCGTTACATTATAACCGCTCTGCCGGGATAAACAATTTTGTTAACCATGAGTATAGCGGTCTGAAAGGAGAAGTGCCATGTTAGTAAATCATTGGATGAGCAAACAGGTTATCACCCTCGATGCAAACGATTCCATGAATAATGCATTACACTTGTTAAAAAAACATAATATCAAGATGCTGCCGGTTATGAAACAGGGGAAGCTCGTTGGAATTGTCACGGATCGGGATCTAAAAAGAGCCTCTGCTTCTGATGCGACCAGCTTGGAAATTCATGAACTTTTATATTTAATTTCTAAAATTAAAGTAAAAGATGTCATGACTAAAAACCCCATCACCGTTCCTTTAGACTATACCATAGAAGAAACCGCCGAGGTCCTTTTAAAACATAAAATATCCGGGGTCCCTGTGGTCGACCATCATGGTAATATTGTCGGCATCATCACTCAAAATGATATTTTTAGAACACTAATCTCACTGACTGGTGTTGAAAGAAAAGGCATCCAATTTGGCCTGGAGGTAGAAGATCGGCCGGGTACCATCAAAGAGGTTTCGGACGTCATTCGACAATACGGCGGGCGTATGGCGAGTATCCTGACTTCTTACGATTTGGCTCCCGAAGGATTTCGCCGGTTATATATTCGCATGTACGGCATTGATCGCTTCAAGCTCAATAAGCTCAAGGAATCGCTTAAAGAAAAAGCATCTCTCCTGTATATGGTGGACCGCCGTGAAGCCAAAAGAGAAACGTATTAGTCAATGACTTCAATACGTTGTTATAGATAAACTTGGCCGCATATTTATTCATCTGAAATTCATGGCCAGAAGAACTCATAACCCCAACAAAAGATTAGAGAAAGGAGAATATCTTGGTCAAACACAGAAGAAAAATTTTGTTGGCGGTGGATGGTTCGGATCAGGCTTTTGAGGCAGTGCGCTATGTGAGCCGGTTGTTTCCGCCGAACCGTGTGGAATTGATTCTTTTCCATGTAATGTCAAAGGTTCCCGAAAATTTCTGGGATATCGAGAAAGAGCCCTCATACAGGCAGGAAGTAGCTACCGCACGTGCCTGGGAACTCCGGCAAAAGAAGGAAGTACAAGAGTTTATGGAAAAAGCCCGTCGGCTATTTCTGGAACAAAACGTTCCGGAGGATGCCGTTCGTATTAAAATTCAGGAAAGGAAGGTGGGCATAGCAAGAGACATCATGTATGAGTCACAAAACGATTACCACGGAGTGGTTGTGGGGCGCTGGGGAATGAGCATGCTGAAAGATTTTTTATGGGGAAGCATTGCGAACAAGCTTATCGGACGTCTGATCAATCTACCCCTCTGCGTGGTGGGCGGTAGGTCACGAATTGGCAAAATACTTGTGGCCATAGATGCTTCGGAAGGAGCAATGAGAGCCATAGACTACGTTGGTGACATAGTGGATAATTCCCATTGGGAGGTCACCATTTTTCATGCGATTAGAGATTTTCATACAGAGGAATTGTACAGGGCTGAAAAATCCATGGAGTCCGCCTTGGAAACGGCCTCTAGTCACCTGGAGAAAGCCGGCTTTAGTCGTAATCAAATTGCCGTTAAAATGGTTACCGGGGCACATAGCCGGGCCGCGGCTATTATTACGGAAGCTCTTAAAGGGGGATTTGGGACTATTGTTGTGGGGCGAAGAGGTCTTACCCATGTTGAAGAGTTCATTATGGGCCGTGTGAGCAACAAGGTCGTTCATATGGCGAGGGAAATGGCGGTTTGGGTGGTAACCTAATTAGACGTCTCGAAATCCTACAATTTATGGGGAGTAAGGGTATTTTTTAGACTTATATTTTTAACTCGAACATGGAATAATGGAATGATGGAATAATGGAATGATGATTTAAAGAAGATGACATTCCTCTATTTAATTCCCGTCAATAGGAATTTTACAATAACCCAACTTTCCATTTTCCCAGAACCCAATATTCCAGTGTTCCAATATTCCAACATTCCAATTGTGAGCGAAGCGAAGTAACTTGGTCTTAAAAAAATATTCATACTGTCAAAGGGTTCTTTCCAGTCATTTCATAAATTCTATTTTGGTATGGTTGTTGCTTTAAAAAAGCAGGTGGGTTACCCCTGGATTCCAAATGAAAATAATTCTTAATAACTTTTTCAAAAATAAGATATAATTTAATATGTATATGGGAGGAAAACATGTATAAAACGATATTGGTTCCATTGGACGGCTCGAAAAGAGCTGAGGCAATATTGCCCCATGTGGAAAACCTCGCACTATCTTTAAACGCCAAAGTGATTTTATTTAAAGTTGCGGAACCGTCGCTTATGCTGGAATATGATGAAGTGATTGATATGTCAACGTACTTGGAAAAAGTCGGTAAGCAGAAGAAAGATGCAGAATCTTATCTTACTTCTCTTCAAGAAAAATTTCGTGCAAAGGGCATCGAGGCTCAAACTCTCATCGGCCATGGTCCGGTGGTCAAAGCAATCATCAATGCTGCGGAACGAGAAGATGCGAGACTGGTGGCGATGGCCAGTCACGGCCACGGCGGTTTGCTCAGGACATTTTATGGAAGCGTTGCGGCCGGGGTGTTGCAACGTATCGATCGCCCTTTGCTTCTTATTCGTTCACGGAGAGACGACTAGACCGGTTATTTCATAAACCCTGTCTTAACATGCCTTTTGCGCCACCATAAATTATAGGCATGTCATGTGAAAGCAAAAATCCGTGTTGCATAACACGAAAAGCGGATGGGTTGGCAACGACAAATGAATCATCAAGAAAAAATTTTTCAGTTAATGGAAAAGCCCGGCTTTTATCCGCATGCTGTTTCCAAGATAGAGCATCGTGAAACACACATTTCCAAAGTTTTCCTGACCGGCGCCTATGTCTATAAAATTAAGAAATCGGTTAATCTGGAATTTTTGGATTACACCACGCTGTCAAAGCGTAATTATTATTGTCATCAGGAAACGACTCTGAATCGGCGCTTGTCACACAATATCTATTTAGGGGTTGTTGCCATAACTTTTAAAGACGGTCGATATTATCTTTCCGGACCGGGAAAACCGGTTGAATATGCTGTGAAAATGCGCCAGCTACCTGAAGATCGTTCACTGATTCGAATGCTTAAAGACGGAAAAATCGATCATACGGCAATTGACCGGTTGGCCCGAATGCTTGCCGATTTTTACCAATGTTCCGCCACGGACGGAAGAATTACCGCGTTTGGTTCATGGGAAACCATACACGCCAACTGCGAAGAAAACTTCGGGCAAATGGAAAGATTTGCGGGAGAGATGTTTAACGATCGGATATTTCACGTCATACGTGCGGCCACACGCTCATTTTTGATCCGGAGGCGGTCCCTTTTCCAACATCGGACAGAAAATGAAAAAGTCTGCGATTGTCACGGTGATTTAAGGTCCGGGCATATCTATTTTGATGATGGGATTCAGATCATTGATTGTATTGAATTTAATGAGCGTTATCGATACTCGGATATGGCATCTGATTTGGCTTTTCTGGCTATGGACCTGGATTTCGAGGGTTTTTCGGAGATCGCGGAACATCTGATCAATTTCTTTTCCCAATATACAAATGACGCCGATATGTTCGTTTTAATTGATTTCTACAAGTGCTATCGAGCGCTTATCCGTACCAAGGTGAATTGTTTGCGTCTGGAAAATTCAAGTATCGGGGATTGGGCAACAGCCCGTGTTCGCAGAGAAATTGACCGATACACAGATCTTGCCTACGGATATGCCTTACGATTCACCCGACCGACTGTCTGGGTTGTCTGCGGCATGCCTGCCTCGGGGAAAAGTACGATTTCTAATGAATTATCCAGAGTTCTCGACATCAAGGTCTTTTGTTCGGATTTGGTCCGAAAAGAATTGTTCGGCATAGAACCCCATGATTTTGTGGATGCACCCTTTGAAAAAGGCATTTATTCCAAAGGGGCCAGTTCTCTGACCTATGGCAAACTCCTGTTACTTGCCCAGGAAGAAATCGAAAAAGGCGCTTCAGTCATATTAGATGCAACTTTCAGTAATACCCATCAACGGGGTGAGGCCTTACGCCTGGCCAGGGACGCGGATGTAAACATTGTCTTTGTCGAATGTTTATCACCGGTAAATTTATCCAAAGCACGTCTCATGAAACGCAAGACCGGACCTTCCATTTCCGATGCCCGTCTTCGGCACTTTGAACAGTTTAACAAGCGGTTTGAGCCGTTGAATGAGATCCCGGATGAGATACACGTCCCTGTAGATACCGAAAGAGCTTTGGAAGAGTGCATACAGAAGATACTGTCTCAGGATAATATGATGCCGGATAGAGAAAATATCCGGGCAGGAAGCTCATCCCGCATTCTGGAAAGCACCCCGTTTAGAGGAAGAACATCCGGCCTGTAACACCGGACGATCAGAAAGGGGGGGGGAATGTTTACTAACGTGTTAGCGGCAATTGACAGGGTAACCGTTTGTGATGTACCGGTTTTGACGGCTGCCCGAATCGCTGAGCAAAACAATGGAAAATTGCATATCATTCATGTACTGGAATCCGCTTCTACTCAGAATCGTCATTTAATAAAACATTTTAAGACTGGGAAAGAGATTGTAACCGGAGCAGCGTATGAAAAGGCAGTGACGGAAAAAATAAATAAGATCTATGCTCAAGTTTTAAAACCTTACGAAAATTATGAGATCCGAGTAACCCCCGGATTCCCCTGGGAAGAAATTTTGAGGTGGGCAAGGGAAACAAGGACAGACCTGATTGTGTTAGGCCCCCATTCCACAAGGGCTGAGGAAGAAGGCGTCGTCAGAGTGGTCGGAAAGATCGGGAGTACTGTAGAAGGCGTTATCATGCATGAGAACTGTCCGGTAATGATTGTTAATCCGTTCATTCAAAAGGAGGCACTGGAGTTTAAAAGAATTCTGGTGGGTATCGACTTCTCAAGATCCTGTGAATGTGCATTATGTTTTGCAGTAAAATTAGCTCGAAAGTATGGCTCAAAGCTTTTCCCATTTCACATGATACCCGTTCCTCCGCTTCCCAAATACTCTAAAGCTGATTATGAAGCAGATAGGGACGCCGGTAAGCAAAGACTCCAGGAATTTTGCCATGAGTTTCTTGAAATGACAGATCATGAATATCGTGTTCGGGGAGGTGCTTTGCCCCATCTGGAAATATTAAAATATGCCGAAAAAAAAGATACGCATCTCATCATCATGGGCTCCCATACCAAAGAAAAGTCCGGAAAATGGTATGCGGGCAGTGTGGTGGAACGCGTCAGTTTCCGGTCCAAATGCCCAGTGGTTGTGGTGACCGATCCTGAAGTTCTATTAACGTGGAAAGACAGCTTAACCGCAAAAATACACGCAGAGAAAGATGCGGATAGGTTAATTCGAGTTTTTAGTAAGAACAGATCTCGTAACATGATAGAAAAATAGGTCTTTTTTTTGGACATTATCGGGCGTGGTGAAGCCTTCTCGAAGCATAGGTTTCAGGTGTCAGTGTTCAGGTGTCAGCTCTTACGTTCGTCCTCCTGACACCTGACACCCGACACCTGAAACCAGACCTTCGAATTCCGATGGAAAGTAATAAATGACCGCTGTTAACCAACATCAGTGAATTACACACGAGATAGGGCTTATGAAAATATCGATTCCAAGAGAAGCGATAACAGAGATAATGACGTCTTATAATTGCTCTGAAGAAGAGGCTGCCAAAGCATATCTTGATGCACGAGACAGTGCCGACGATGCCTTCAACTCGTTTCTGGAACAACGATTTGATTCACAAAGACAGACAGTCGGCCATCTTGACCCCAAGATCTATACCCCTAAAGAAATCAAAAAGCATTTAGACAAGTATGTTATCGGGCAGGAAGAATATAAAAAAAGGCTGGCCATTGCCGCCGCCTACCATTTTGCCATGATAAAATATCTTCGTCAGTACCCGGATGATCAGACCGTAAAAAGATTTCGCAAGAAAAATACGATTACCGCGGGGCCTTCGGGTAGCGGCAAAACATATTGTGTGGAGGTTTTAGGAGATCTTTTACAAGTTCCCACACTGATTATTGATGCCACGGATTATACGGAAGCCGGCTATGTGGGCAAAAGTGCTGATGATATGATTCGCGAATTGATTGATTTGGTTCCGGGACATAACCGCGAAGAACAGGCGCGATTCATTAGCAGGTACGGCGGCCTGATATGTATTGATGAGATTGATAAAAAGGCAAAAAACGGTGCATCGACCGGACATGATATTTCCAGAGAAGGGTTTCAACGGTCGGTCTTAAAACTGATAGAGAGAAAACTGGTCCCCATAAACAATCCGTATTCCGCAGCCTCTCAAATCCAGGAGGTCATAGACCGGCAGAGAGGAGAAAAAACCAACAAACAAGACAGCATGATTAGTTCGGAAAATATCCTGTTTATACTGGGGGGGTCTTTTGAAAGGACTTACGACAACCTGGAATCTATTGTAAAAAAACGATTGCAGCACAAGGGGAGGGTCCACGAAGACGGAAGTATTGAGATAATAGGGTTTGCCGTTGACGAAAAAAAGAACGAAAAAGGCAAGCTGCAAAACTATTATAGGGAAGCGGAAGCCGATGATTTTATCAGTTTCGGGCTTCTTCCGGAGTTGATTGGCCGGTCCCCTATAAGAACGTTTGTCAATTTGTTGTCCAAAAACGATTTGATTCGAATCATGCAGGAAACCGAAGACTCGATCCTTAATCAATATAAAATGGAATTTAAGTTGTTCAATATAGATTTGGATTTTACCTCGGACGCCGTTGAATATGTCGCGGAAATAGCAGAAAACCAAAAGACCGGAGCCCGTGCCCTTGTCAGTGTATGGGAAAACATCTTAACAGATTTTCAATTCGAACTTCCGGGATTAAATTTTTCAAAGTTAGAAGTTACCCGGGAATTGTGCGAACGATCTAAAGATTATCTTTTGAAAATGCTGGAGAGATCTCCATTTGCAGATTTTGTTGAAAATTTTAAAAAAGGATACGGGATTGAGCTTATTTTGGACGAAGAAGTTCAGAATTCTTTTGAACAATATGCCCAACAGAACAACATCCAGATATCCGAGACACTGAAAAAATTTCTCTCCGGCGCATCGGCATTAAATTATATGGGCGTTAAAGGACCCTACAAAATTACTAAAGAAATAGTTGAAGACGAGAAGTATTTTGATAAGCTGTTTTCTCGCTGGTATGAAGAGCAGAAGAAGAAAACAAGTTAGTGTCCATCCAGAAACCTATATTAGACAAAAATTCAGTTTCCAATGCAGAAATGAGCAATTTTCCGCAAGGTCAAGGAAATCAAGGAATTACGCGGAGGCGTACAATTTGTACGCCGTACAAGTAATTCCGCAGATTGACGCAGAGATTGCGGAAAAGGGCCATTTCTGGATGGAAACTAGTTGGTTTCGCGGTCAAGCAGGGCGGCCTGCGCAGCGGCCAGGCGAGCAACGGGTACCCGAAATGGCGAACACGATACGTATGTCAGGCCAAGCTGATGACAAATTCGGATGGACTCGGGGTCGCCGCCGTGTTCTCCGCAGATCCCGCATTCCAGATCCGGTTTCACTTTACGTCCCTTTCTAACGGCAATATCCATTAATTCTCCTACCCCGTCCCGGTCAATGGTGGCGAAGGGATTTTTAGTCAGGATTTTCGTACTCAGGTACTTCATCAAAAAACTCGATTCCGCATCATCCCTGGAAACGCCAAAGGTCGTTTGGGTGAGGTCATTGGTGCCGAATGAGAAAAACTCGGCGTATTGGGCCAGCTGGTCGGCAGTTAACGCCGCGCGGGGTATTTCAATCATGGTTCCGAACTTATAATCAATCTCGATGTGCTGCTCTTCCATGACTTTGCGGGCTTCTTTTTCCAATATTTCGCGTTGGACTTTCAATTCATTGACATGGCTGGTCAAGGGGATCATTACTTCCGGATGAACCTCTATTCCGTCCTTGGCTACCAAACATGCGGCTTCAAAAATGGCTCGAACCTGCATGATCGTCAGCTCTGGAATTTGAATCCCCAGGCGCACTCCCCGCATTCCGAGCATGGGATTCGTTTCCCTCAGCTTTTCCACCTGCTTGAGGATACGGTTTTTGTTTTTAATTTGTATGAGCAGCCCGTCAACGGCCTCAAGTGTACCTGCATTCCTCAGGCGTATTTTCAGATCCGTCAAGTCATTCACCAGATCCTCGTGGTTGGGCAAGAACTCATGAAGAGGGGGATCGATCAGCCGTGTAATCACCGGCAGGCCGTCCATTGCGCGGAACAGGCCTGCAAAGTCCTCGCGTTGAAAGGGCAACAGAGCATCGAGCGCTTCTTGTCTCTCAACCGGCAAATCAGCCATAATCATTTTGTGTAAATACGGAAGTCGCTTGGCCTCAAAAAACATATGTTCTGTCCGACACAACCCAATCCCTTCTGCACCATAGGAACGGGCGCGTTTTGCATCTGAAGGGTAATCGGCATTGGTCCAGACACCCAAACGGCGGAATCCATCTGCCCAGTCCAGCAGTTTCATCAACCAGGGATCTTTGATATCCGGGATCGTTGTTTTCAGTTTGCCTGCATAGACTTCACCGAAAGTGCCGTCAATGGATATCCAGTCGCCCTCTTTTATAATTTCTTCTTTTATTGTCATCTGGCGTTTGTTAAGGTCGATATCCAGGGCGGATACACCGACGACCGCCGGCTTTCCGAATTGACGCGCCACCAAGGCCGCATGGCTCGTCCGTCCACCGCGACTGGTGAGAATTCCCTTGGCTGCCAGCATACCATGGACATCATCCGGTTTGGTTTCGGGCCTTACCATGATGACATCCTTGCCCTCTTCCGTGAACCAGGTTTCAGCCAGATCAGCATCAAACGCGACCCTACCGCATGCCGACCCAGGGGAAACATTCAGCCCGTATGCCAGAAATTTGCCTTCAGTTTTTGCGGCGGCTTTGGCATCGAGGCCAAACTGTGGATGTAGAAAAAAATCCACCTGTTCCGGAGTGATACGCATAACTGCTTGTTCAGGGGTAATCAGTCCTTGTTCAACCATTTCCACTGCAATGCGGACGGCTGCTTGTGCGGTGCGCTTTCCATCACGCGTTTGAAGTATCCAGAGTTTATCCTTTTCAATAGTGAACTCGATGTCCTGCATCTCACGATAATAGGTTTCCATCCGCTGAGCTATGTTTTGAAATTGCATATACGTTTCAGCCATCTCTGCTTTTAATTCCGAGATATCTTTGGTCAAACGGATGCCGGCGACCACATCCTCTCCTTGTGCGTTTGTCAAATAATCGCCTTCAATACAATTTTCTCCGGTCGAGCTATTACGCGTCATAGCAACACCGGTAGCGCTGTCATCGCCCATGTTTCCAAACACCATGGTCATGATAGTTACTGCGGTACCAAGATCGTGGGATATACCTGCAGCGTTACGGTAATCCATGGCCCGTTTTCCGTTCCAACTTTTGAAAACGGCTTGGATTGCCATTTCCAATTGCCGGTAAGGATCGGTTGGGAAAGCTTGATTGGTATGATGTTTGAAAATAATTTTGAATTCGTCGGTTAAAGACTTCCAATGCTCAGTTGTTAATTGGGCATCGGTTTTAACCCCGGCTTTCTTACGAGCCTCGGCAATTTTTCCTTCAAACACTTCATCAGGTATTCCTATTACAACATTTCCGAACATCTGGATCAGGCGGCGATATGCATCAAACACAAATCGTTCGTCTCCGGTCAACGCGATCATCCCTTGCACGGTTTGATCGTTTAATCCGATGTTGAGCACGGTATCCATCATTCCCGGCATGGAAAACTTTGCTCCGGATCGACAGGAAACCAGTAAGGGATTCTTGGGGTCGCCGAAATGTTTGTCGCTGGCGGCTTCCACGGAACGGAGGGCCTCTCGCATCTGCTCCCACATGGTTTCCGGAAAAATTTCTTTTGAACTCAAATAGGCATTGCAGGCTTCGGTGGTTATGGTGAAACCGGGGGGCACCGGAACGTTAATCCGCGTCATTTCGGCCAGATTTGCCCCCTTTCCTCCGAGAAGCCCGCGTACATCTGAGCGGATAGCCTCGGCGTCTTTTTCCGCCTGTTTAATTTCATCAAAAAGATATACCCATTTTTTTGACATATCAATACATCTCCCAATGGAATAATAAAGAATCCTGGCCCAAGGGCCGGGCTTTGATTTCACCCCGGAAGGGTGATCTCATCCTTTTCTCCCGACGGAGCCAATGGTTACCGGACCTTTGAAACAAATTTTTTCTTAAAACATAAAAAGATAAGATCAGCAACCCATTTCGGCTTTTTGACGGAATCACACGCAATTGACTCCCAAATCGAATTCCCGGGTTGAAGCTTTCTCAAGATTATAAATTTCTTTATAAAAATAACGTTGCGTTAAATTTCGGAAAAAGGTTTTTCATTGAAAAGGCGAGATAAATATTCACTTATTTTTCCCGGATTTTGTTTATCATAAGAAGCCGTTGTTACATGACTCAATTTTATTTCGTTGATTTTTTCGGAGACACAGGCAGGCCTGTCCGGATTATGAAATACTACAGGGTTTCTATAGCTCCATAAGAACTATATATTCGATCGCGAAGCAATAAAATAAGCTTCTCCAATATTTTTATTCGTATGGTTGAGTTCTTAATTATGGTTTCTCTAAGATCCGAGCAACGCATCGAAATGACCTTGGTCGGTTTTTCGCATACCGCGGAGCACATCTGAACATGTTGCTCTCCCACAAGTGCACACCAGCCGCCCATAAGCCTTCTGTTTGTTTGCTCTTTCAAGGCAAAAACCGTAATGTTCGCCACGCGATGACCTCCTAAATCGACCTTTCTTTCAAGAGTGACACGTCCTTGGGATAAAATATATAATTTCGTACCGATGCTGCCTTGCTCATATATTTTTTCTCCTGACTCAAATTTTTCGATACGACCCAGTTTAGCAATAGCTCCCAGTTCGTTATCGGAGAGTTCACTAAAGAGTTCACACATCCTGAGAATTTCAGTAATTTTTTCAATGCCCATTTTAAGATTTCCTTATTAAATATTCATTTTCTGAGCCGTGCTGCAAATAAAACAATCTAAATCGGACTTTTTACGAGGTTATCAACTATAGCAAATTATAATAAAAATTATAGCAAAAATTGTACCATGAAGCAATGGCCGATCAATACCAAAATCCACCGCCTAATTTTACGAATTCCTTTATTAATAAGGTTCTATGGCAATTTTGCTTGCACCCAAGTATTACATCTAAATCTTTATAAACCTATGGTTTATAATACTTCTACAATTTT
>Ga0315537_1002936_pt1 | contig 12823 bp, 22 predicted proteins | sample SalMarSW160270MG_FD_203091 | JGI IMG/M metagenome (GOLD analysis project Ga0315537, IMG submission 203091) | Salt marsh sediment microbial communities from the Plum Island Ecosystem LTER, Massachusetts, United States - Salt Marsh Sediment SW1602-70 ... | reverse complement strand
TAGAGGAAGAGGAGCCGCCCGCGGAGGAGCCAGCGGCTGCCGAGGAGGCGGAGGAAGCAGCGCCGGCCGAGGAAGAGGCACCGCCCGAAGAGGAGCAGCCGGCGGCGGTCGAGGAGGTCGAGGAGGTCGAGGAGGCAGCACCAGCCGAGGAAGAGGCACCGCCCGCGGAGGAGCAGCCGGCGGCGGTTGAGGAGGTCGAGGAGGCAGCACCAGCCGAGGAAGAGAAGCCGCCCGCGGAAGAAGAGGAATCGCAGGCCGAGGAAGAGAAGCCTGAGGAAGAACAAGCCCAGGAATCATGATCCAGTCGTTTACCCGTCTCAAGGTGGCCGACAACACCGGCGCCCGCCAGATCATGTGCATTCGGGTGCTGGGAGGCTCCGGCCGGCGGTATGCCCGCGTGGGAGACATTTTTGTGGGCACGGTCAAGCAGGCGGTGCCCGGCTCCTCGGTGAAGAAGGGCGAGGTGGTTAGAGCGGTGGTGGTGCGAGTGGCCAAGACCTACGGTCGGCCCGACGGCAGTCACATCCGATTCGATGACAACGCCGCTGTCATCCTGGCCGATAACCTCAATCCGAGGGGGACCCGCATCTTCGGGCCGGTGGCTCGCGAGCTGCGGGAAAGGAACTTCATGAAGATTGTGTCCTTGGCGCCGGAAGTGGTGTAGGTATGGCCAAGATCAGACGCGAGGACACAGTACTGGTCATTAAGGGGAAGGAGAGAGGCAAGACGGGCGTGGTCCGTCAGGTGGTTCCTCGACAGAGCCGGGTCATTGTCGCCGGCGTGAACATGATGAAGCGGCACATGCGGCCGCGCGCCGACCGGCCTGGAGGGATCATCGAGAAGGAGGCGCCCCTTCACGTGTCCAACGTGATGCTCGTCTGTAAGAGCTGCAACAAGCCAACGCGGGTGAGCTTCCGGCTGGGTAAGGGCGGCGGCAAGGTACGCTACTGCCGCCACTGCGATCAGCCTCTGGACTAGGAGCGATAGCGATGGTGCCCAGGCTCAAGGAGCGATATCGAGAGGAAGTGCTGCCGGCCCTCATGAAAGAGTTCAGCTACCAGAACGTAATGCAGGCGCCTCGTCTGGAGAAGATCACAGTGAACGTCGGTCTGGGAGAGGCCATCCAGAACCCGAAGGCCCTGGACGCGGCGGCTGACGATGTGGCCACCATCACCGGTCAGAAGCCAGTGATCACCCGCGCCAAGAAGTCTATCGCTGCCTTTAAGGTGCGCAAGGGCATGTCCATCGGCCTGACGGTGACGGTGCGGGGCGACCGTATGTATGAGCTGTTCGACCGTATGGTGAACGCCGCCCTGCCCCGCATTCGCGACTTTCAGGGGGTCTCCCCTTACGCCTTCGATGGCCGTGGCAACTACAGCTTGGGCATCAAGGAGCAGCTGATCTTCCCTGAAGTGGACTACGACAAGATCGACCGCATTCGCGGCTTTCAGATGACGTTGGTAACCACCGCTAGGACCGATGAGGAGGGCAAGCGTCTGTTGGAACTTTTGGGCATGCCCTTCGCCCGTAGCTGAGCCTGCTTGGGGGCAGGCAAGGCAAGGAGGGAACATTGACCCGTAAGGCCCTTTACAACAAGGCCTTCTACAAGGAGCCGAAGTACAAGGTGCGGCAGAAAAATCGCTGCAGGCTCTGCGGGCGGCCGCGGGCCTACATGCGCTGGTTCGGACTCTGTCGTATCTGCTTCCGCGAGTTGGCATTAGAGGGCAAATTGCCCGGGGTCAAGAAATCCAGTTGGTAGGGGGGTAATGCATATGGTGACCGACCCCATTGCCGATATGCTCACGCGCATTCGCAATGCCCTGGTGGCTGGGCATGAGACCGTGCAGGTACCGGCCTCCAAGATGAAGATCGCTGTCGCCGAGGTACTCAAGAAAGAGGGCTTTGTCAGGGATTTCGAGGTGTCGCAGGACGGCGTCAAGAGGACCATCCGCATCGACCTGGCCTACGGCGGCAGGAAAGAGTCGGTAATAAGCGGCCTGCGGCGGGTGAGCAAGCCCGGCCTGAGAGTGTATGCGCAGAAGCGGGAGATACCCCGCGTCTACGGCGGCCTGGGCATCGCCATCCTCTCCACCCCTCAGGGGATAATGACCGGGCAGGAAGCATGGCGTCGGCAGGTGGGCGGCGAGGTCCTCTGCTACGTGTGGTAGGGAGTAGGAGTAGATGTCCCGCATAGGCAAGCAGCCCGTAAAGATTCCCTCGGGGGTTAGCGTGAACATCGAGGGAGCGCAGGTGACCGTAACCGGGCCCAAGGGGGAGCTGAGCCAGAAGTTCCACCCTGACATTGCCATTCGTCTGGACGACGGCCAGCTCTTGGTCAGCCGACCCACCGACCGGCCGGAGCATCGCTCGCTGCACGGACTGACGCGCAGCTTGCTGGCCAACATGGTGGCCGGCGTCAGCACAGGCTTCACCAAGATGCTGGAACTGCACGGCGTGGGCTATCGAGCCCAGATGCAGGGGCAGAAGCTGGTGCTTCAGGTGGGCTACTCGCAACCGGTGGAGATAACGCCACCGCCCGGGATCACCCTGACGCTGGAGGGCACCAGTCGGGTGATGGTTCAGGGCATCAACAGGGAACTGGTGGGCCAGGTGGCAGCGAATATCCGTGCTGTGCGCCCGCCTGATCCCTACAAGGGCAAGGGCATCCGCTACGAGGGTGAGAGGGTCCGTCACAAGGCAGGCAAGGCGGGCAAGGCCATTAAGCACTAATCATGAAGGGTAGGAAGACAGCGCGAGCAGCCCGAATACGCCGCCATCGGCGGGTGCGCCGAAACGTAGTGGGCACCCCCGAGAAGCCGCGTTTGTGCGTCTTTCGCAGCGTTAATCACATCTATGCCCAGGTCATCAACGATGAGGAGGGGCACACCCTGACGGCCGCTTCCGACCTGGAGGCGGACATCCGGCAGCAGGCCAACGGCAAGCGCAAGACCGAGGTGGCTAGCCTTGTGGGCCAGCGGCTGGCCGAGCGTGCCCTGGAGAAGGGGATCGGGACGGTAGTGTTCGACCGCGGCGGCTACAAGTTTCACGGCCGGGTCAAGGCGCTGGCCGATGCCGCTCGCAAGGGCGGGCTGGTGTTCTAGGGACGGGGGGAGAGATGTCCAATCCAAGAAGATACATAGCCACTGCCAAGAAAATTGACCCCCTGGAGATGGAGCTCGCCGAGAAGGTGGTGTTCATCAACCGAGTGGCCAAGGTGGTCAAGGGCGGTCGCCGCTTCCACTTCACCGCCGTGGTGGTGGTGGGCGACGGCGAGGGACACGTAGGAGCGGCCATCGGCAAGGCCAAGGAGGTGCCGGAGGCCATCCGTAAGGCGACCACCATAGCTCGCAAGAACCTGATAAGGGTTCCCATGAAGGGGACCACCGTTCCCCACGAGGTGTTGGAGCGCTTTAGCGCTGCCAAGGTGCTCATCAAGCCGGCGCCGCCGGGCAGCGGCGTCATCGCCGGCGGGGGCGTGCGAGCGGTTTTGCAGATGGCGGGCGTCAAGGACGTGGTGGCCAAGTCCTTGGGCAGCGGCAACGCGGTGAACGTGGTCAAGGCCACCATGCTGGGCCTTTCTCGGATGAGAAACGTGAAAGAGACGGTGGCCAAACGTCGTGAGCTGGCTACGACCGAGGCGTAGGAAGCGATGGCCAAGCTGAAGATCACCTGGAGGAAGAGCACCATCGGCTATCCGGCGAACCAGCGGCGGACCATCCGCGCCCTGGGCCTGCGGCGGCTGGGCCAGGCGGTTCAACATAGCGATTCGCGAGTTGTGCGTGGTATGATACTCAAAGTGCGCCATCTAGTAGAGGTGGAGGAGGTAGAGGAGTAGGGATGGAAGCCCACGACCTAAGGCCCCCTAAAGGCGCGCGTCACAAGCGAAAGCGGGTGGGGCGCGGCGACGGCAGCGGTCACGGTACCTATTCTGGACGTGGCTCGAAGGGCCAGAAATCACGTTCCGGCGGCGGGCCTCGCTTGGGCTTCGAGGGCGGCCAGACGCCTCTCATCAAGCGTCTGCCCCGGCGGCGGGGATTCACCAACATCTTCCGGGTGGAGTATGCGCCGGTGAACGTGAACCAGTTGGAACGTTTCGAGGAGGGCACAGAGGTGACGCCCGAGCTCCTGCGGCAGGTGGGCATCATTAAGACCGTGAGGCAGCCGGTGAAGGTTCTGGGCGACGGCGAGATAACCAAGGCCCTGATCGTGCGGGCTCACAGGTTCTCGGCGGTGGCCAAGGGGAAGATCGAGGCGGCTGGAGGAAGCGTCGAGGAGGTGGCGCCATGATGCGGGCGCCCACCGTCGCTAGGCCGCGCCTTCTCCAGGCGGTCATCGACGCTTTCCAGCAGGCGGACGTCCGACGGAAGATCGTGTTCACGCTCTTGATACTGGTGATCTTCCGCTTCGTGGCCAACCTGCCGGTCCCAGGCGTTGACACAACTGCCCTGGCGGACATCTTCAAGAACAATGCCGTCCTCGGCTTTCTGAACATCTTCAGCGGGGGTGCCCTGCGGAACATGAGCGTCGCTGCCCTGGGCGTCTACCCCTACGTGACGGCCTCCATCGTTATGCAGCTACTCGTTCCCATGGTGCCCCGGCTTCAGGCCCTGACCAAGGAGGGGGAGCAGGGCCGCCGCCAGATCCAGATCTACACCCACTGGCTGACGATACCCATGTGTATCGTTCAGGGCTATGGACAGCTCATCCTCATCAACAACCTGGGTGGTTTTGGAGGAGAGACAAAGATCGGTCTCACCGGCGACGCTCTGTTGCCCACCCTGTCCATGCTTACCACCCTGACGGCCGGCACTATGTTCCTGGTCTGGCTGGGCGAGCTCATCACGGAGAAGGGGGTCGGCAACGGAGTATCGGTGCTCATCTTCGCCGGCATCGTGGCGAACATACCGCGGATGATCTGGACAGAGGTCTACACCTCGACCGCCATGAGGGGCGTTGTGATGCTGCTTCTGTTCATCACCATCATCCTCGCTATCATTGTCTTTTTCCAGGAAGCGCAGAGGCGCATCCCGGTTCAGTACTCCCGCAGCCTGTTCCGCGGCGGGCGGATGTACCGGCAGTCGGGTCAGACTCACATCCCCCTGCGGGTGAACTCGGCGGGGATGATCCCGCTCATCTTCGCCTTTTCTATCGTTATCTTCCCGGCCTATGCCGCCAGCATGTTCGAGGGCTCGAACGCTACCTGGGTAGTCAACGCAGCGGACGCGATCAAGGGGGCCTTCAGCCCCTCAAACGGGGGCTACTGGGTCTTCGTTTTCATTCTGGTGATGATCTTCGCCTTCTTCTATACGATGGTCATCTTCCAGCAGCAGAATCTGGCGGAGAACCTGCAGCGGCAGGGGGGCTTCATTCCCGGTATCCGGCCGGGGCGCCCTACGGCGGAGTACATTACGCGGGTGCTCATTCGCATCACCTGGGCTGGCGCTCTCTTCCTTGCCTCCGTTGCGGTGATACCTTACGTCGCGGCGGCCGTCACGGGGGAGCAATCCCTCAGTCTGGGCCGCGGAGGGGGATTATCCTTCGGCATCACCAGTTCCGGCTTGATCATCGTGGTCGGCGTGGTGCTGGACACCATGCGCCAGCTAGAGGCCCAGCTGCTGATGCGTCAGTATGAAGGATTCATCCGCTAGGGGGTGGACGAAGACCCTTGTACGTTATCCTCTTTGGTGCCCCAGGAGCTGGAAAAGGAACCCAGGCGGCAATTCTGGGCGAGAAGACAGGGTTGGCGCACATCACAACAGGAGAGCTGTTCAGGGAGGCTATTAGACAGGAGACGGAGCTGGGGAAGCAGGCCAAGCCCTATTACGATCGGGGCCAGTTGGTGCCCGATCATCTGACCATCGCCATGCTGCTGGAGCGCTTGTCCCAGAGCGATTGTGCTCGCGGATGCATGTTGGATGGCTTCCCTCGCACGCTGGAGCAGGCCACTGCCCTCGACGAGGCTTTGACTCGCGAGGGCAAGGGCATCGACCGGGTTCTGTACATCCGGGTGCCGGAAGACGAGCTATTGAGCCGTCTCTCAGGCCGCTGGAACTGCCGCCAGTGCAGTAGCGTCTATCATCAGCGCTTCCAGCCGCCGCGCCAGGCCGGTCGTTGCGACCAGTGCGGCGGCGAGCTGTACCAGCGAGATGACGATAGGCCGGAGACGGTGCGAAAGCGACTGGAGGTCTATTTGCAGCAGACGGCGCCCCTCATCGACTACTACCGGGATAGGGGCAAGCTGGTGGAGATAGACGGCAATAAGTCGGTGGAGGAGGTTGCTGAGGAGTTACTGGCCGCTGTCGATGTTCCTTAGGGAGGAGTCCAGGATAGTCCATGCCTATCGTGCTGAAGGGGCCCGAGGAGATAGCCCTGATGCGGCAGGCAGGTCGGGTTGTGGCCGAGGTATTGGACATCCTGCGACAGGAGATTCGGCCGGGGCTGATGCTCAAGAGGCTGGACGATGTTGTGCGACGGGAGTTTGGCAAAAGAAAGGTGGTTCCTACCTTTCTGGACTATCAGGGCTATCCGGCGCGCGTCTGCGTCTCGGTGAACGATGAGATTGTGCATGGCATACCCAATAGCCGCATCCTTCAGGAGGGCGACATCGTGAGCATCGACCTGGGAGCCACTCACAGAGGCTTCGTGGGCGATGCCGCCATCACTGTCGGCGTAGGGAGGATAAGCCCGGAGGCCGAGCGCCTTGTGCGGGTAACCGAAGAGGCGCTGTGGGAAGGCATCAGAGCAGCGAAGGCCGGCGTTCGCCTGGGGCAGATCTCGTCGGCTATTCAGGCTCACGCCGAAGGGAACGGCTTCTCTGTCGTGCGGGAGTACGTGGGACATGGCGTCGGTCGCAGGATGCACGAGGAACCCCAGGTGCCCAACTTCGGCCTGCCCGAGCGGGGGCCGCTGCTCCAGAAGGGGATGACCCTGGCCCTGGAGCCGATGGTTACCGCCGGCGACTGGAAAACCGAAAGGGATCCCGACGGCTGGACCGTTCGCACAGCCGACGGTAGCCTTGCCGCTCATTTCGAGCACACGATAGCGATCATCGAGGGCGGGGCGGAGGTGCTGACGCTTCCTTGAGGATGTTGACAAACTGTCTGGGGGTGGTAGGTCTGCGGGCCGTTTATGCCTAAGAAAGAGAGCATAGAGGTCGAAGGCGTAGTCAAAGAAGCATTGCCCAACGCCGTGTTTCGGGTAGAGCTACCCAATGGGCATAAGGTTCTTGCCCATGCGTCTGGCAAGATCCGGGTGCACTTCATCCGCATACTGCCCGGGGACAGGGTGCTGGTGGAGCTGTCGCCATACGACCTCAGTCGTGGTAGGATTACTTATCGACTTCGGTAGAGTTTTCAGTGATAGTGTGATTGACGATGAAGGTACGAGCTTCGGTTAAGCGGCGATGCGACAAGTGCAAGATCGTCCGACGCAAGGGTGTGGTGAGGGTGATCTGCGAAAACCCGCGGCACAAGCAGCGCCAAGGGTAGAGGAGGCATCATGGCGCGTATCGCTGGCGTAGACATTCCCAGAGATAAGCGGGTGGACATCTCTCTTCGCTACATCTACGGCATAGGGCCCACTCTGGCCCATACCATCTGCGACAGCACCAAAGTGGAGCCCGCTACCAAGGTGCGGGATCTGACCGACGACGAGATCAGCCGCATCCGTGAGTTCATCGATCGCAATTACACGGTGGAGGGCGAGCTGCGCAAAGGAATGCGGCAGAACGTCCAGCGCCTTATCGAGATCAACTGCTATCGGGGGGTGCGCCATCGACGTGGCCTGCCCGTGCACGGGCAGCGCACTCGCACCAACGCTCGTTGCAAGCGAGGCCCGCGCAAGACGGTTGCCGGCAAGCGGCGGGCGATGGCCAAGAAGTAGGATATCCAGGTACGCCTGACCAGCGAGGAGGGTTATGGCTGAAAAGAAGGGCACAGGCCGGGTACGGCGGCGGGAGCGCAAGAACATTCCCGTCGGTCGTGCCTACGTTCAGTCCACCTTCAATAACACGATCATTACTCTCACCGATCCCAACGGCAATGTGATCGCCTGGGCCAGCGGGGGCACGGTGGGTTTCAAGGGCTCCCGAAAGAGCACTCCCTACGCTGCTCAGATAGCGGCCGATAGGGTGGCCAAGCGGGGAATGGAACACGGCCTGCGCCAGGTCGATGTCTATGTGAAAGGACCGGGTAGCGGTCGGGAGGCAGCTATTCGTTCCCTGCAGGGGGCGGGCATTCAGGTGATGAGCATCCGCGACGTAACCCCTATTCCCCACAACGGCTGTCGTCCACCCAAGCGGCGGCGAGTGTAAGCTGGGGATGTTTCTCTCTTAGCTAGTGGGGGAGAGCTAGTGGCACGTTATAGAGGACCAGCCTGTCGAATATGTCGGCGCTTGGCCGAAAAGCTCTATCTTAAAGGGGAGAAGTGTTACTCTCCCAAGTGCCCCTTTGAGCGCCGGCCGTATGCTCCTGGGCAGCGCTCCATGCGCCGCCGCAAAGTATCCGACCGCGGCCTTCAGCTGCGGGAGAAGCAGAAGGCGCGCTCCACCTACGGGCTGCTGGAGCGCCAGTTCCGCCGCTACTACAGGGAGGCGGTGCGACGCAAGGGGATCACCGGCGAGGATCTGCTGCGTATTCTGGAGATGCGCCTGGACAACGTCGTCTATCGTTTGGGCTTCGCCGACTCGCGCAACCAGGCGCGCCAGTTGGTGCGCCATGGCCACATCAGCCTGAATGGCCGCAAGGCCGATATCCCCTCTCACGTGATCAAAGTGAACGATGTCATCGGTTGGACGGCGAGGGGGGAAGGGAGCGAAATCTTCAAGGTTGTCAAAGAGCAGGTGGCTGAGCGGTCCGTCCCCTCCTGGCTGGACCTGGATATTGGACAGATGACGGGGCGGGTGCTATCGCCGCCGACTATGGAAGACATTGGGGCCAAATTCGACCCGGCCACTATTGTTGAGTTCTACTCTCGTTAGCCACCACTTGTCGCTAGAGTGAGGAGGTGGGTCCTGGTGACCCAGTTGGTCGTCCCCCAGGTTGAGATTGTGGAGAGCGACGACAACTACGTGCGCGTCGTTGCCGAGCCCCTGGAGCCGGGCTTCGGCACTACGGTGGGCAACGCCCTGAGGAGAGTCCTTCTCAGCTCCCTGCCGGGCGCTGCCGTCACCTCTGTGCACATCGACGGCGTACAGCACGAGTTCTCTACCATCCCTCATATGAAAGAGGACACCATCGAGTTCCTCCTGAATGTGAAGGATCTCCGCCTGCGCGCCCTGTCCGACCGACCAGGCAAGCTGCTATTGGAGGTGAGCGGTCGCGAAGGGGGAATAACCGCCGCCGATATCCAGGGGCCGCCGGACTATGAGATCATCAATCCCGATCTGCACTTGGCTACGCTGGATTCGCCGGAGGGCGAGCTAAGGGTGGAGTTCAACGTGGAGCAGGGCCACGGCTACGTCCCGGCGGGGGAAAGCGATGGCCTGCCCATTGGGGTGATCCCCCTGGACGCCATCTTCACGCCCGTGCGCAAGGTGAACTACAAGGTGGAGCGCACCCGCGTGGGCCAGATCAGCAACTACGACCGCCTGGTGCTGGAGGTGTGGACCGACGGCACCATCACCGGCGTGGAGGCCATAAGCCGGAGCGCCGATATCATCCTGGAGCAGCTCGCGCTGTTCAGCCAGTTGGGCAAGCCAGCGCCGCCGATGGTGGAACGCGGCCTGGGAGCGGGGGCCATCCTCACGCCGGAACGCTACAACACGCCGATCGAAGACCTGAGCCTGTCGGTGCGGGCCTATAACTGCCTCAAGCGCAGCGGCCTCATGACGGTCGGTCAGGTCTTGGAGAAGAGCGAGGACGAGCTTCTCACCCTGCGCAACTTCGGCCGCAAGTCCTACGATGAGCTCAAGGCGCGCTTGAACGAGGGAGACTTCCTGCCCTCCGAGACGGTGGAGGAGGAAGAGCCGGCGGCGGAGGTTCCCTCGGTCATCGAGGAGGAGGAGTTGCCGGCAGTGGTCAGACGCCGCGGGAAGGCAGCGGTCGTGACGGCGGAGCCGGTGGCTGTCGAGGAGCAGCCGGCGGAGGTTGCTGAGGCGGTAGCGCCGCCGGGAGAGGCCGAGGCGGCAGCGCCAGTCGAGGAGGCAGTGATCGCAACGGCTGAGAAAGAGGAGGCCGAGGCCGAGGCTGAGGCGGAAGCGGCAGCTCCCGTCGCTGAAGGAAAAGAAGAGGGAGAAGAGCTGGCCGAGTGGCAGCGCATGCTTATGAAGTTGAAGCGAGACGTCGGTGAGGAAGGCGAAGAGGAGGGCGAGGGCTAGACCGACATGGCACATCGCATAGCCGGACGCAGACTGGGTCGCTCCGGAAGCCATCGCCTGGCCATGTTCCGCAACCAGGTTACAGATCTTCTACGGCATGGGAAGATCGTCACCACCGAGGCTAAGGCCAAGGAGGTGCGGAGTATCGCCGAGAAGGTGATCACGCTGGGCAGGCAGGGCACTGTCCACGCTCGCCGAAGGGCGCTGCGGGTCGTCAGCGACAAGGATGTGGTGAAGAAGTTATTCGACGACCTCGGGCCTCGCTACGCCGATCGGCCCGGTGGTTATACTCGGATCACCAAGCTCGGGCCGCGTCAGGGCGATGGCGCTTCCATGGCCCAGTTGGAGTTGGTGGTGGAGGAGGGGGAGGAGTAGGAGGCCTGCTGGCCGGCAGGTGGCGGGTTGTCATCGTGGTGGTCGAGCAGGGTGAGGAAGGGAAGTCCCTTCGGAGAGTTGTCCTGGTGGTGGAGTACGATGGAGCGGCTTATGCTGGCTCTCAGTATCAGAAGAACGCAACCACCATCCAGGGGGAGCTGGAGAAAGCACTGAACAAGCTGACGGGCGAACGAACAAGGCTGGCGCTGGCCGGTCGCACCGACGCCGGTGTGCACGCCAGGGGGCAGGTAGCCTCCTTTCGGACGCGGGCGCCCTACGAGGTGGAGGTGTTCGTGCGGGCCCTGAACGCTCACCTTCCTGAGGACATCGCCGTGCGTTCGGCGCGTGAGGTACCGCTGAGCTTTCAGGTGCGCCGCCAGGCCAAAAGGCGCTGGTATCGCTACGTCATCCATAACGGGTGGCAGCGGCCGGTCCTTTTCCGCGGCCACTGCTGGCACATTGGCCAGCCGCTGGACATAACGGCAATGCAGGAGGCAGCCACACATCTTGTGGGCGAGCACGACGTGGCCGCCCTCGCTGCGCCATCCGCTCCCGGTAGGACTGTGCGAAAGGTGTACAGGGCAGAGGTGAGACACCGGCGTTCTTGGGTGGTGTTTGACATCGAAGGCAACTCCTTCCTGCCGCAGCAGGTGCGGCGAACGGTGGGAGCGCTGGTGCAGGTGGGCCTGGGCAATCAGACGGTGGAGACCTTCTGCCGCCTGCTGGCGTCGGCTCAGAGAGGGGCAGTCACTCTGGCAGCGCCGCCGCGGGGGCTTTGCCTGATGGCTGTAGTGTATGAGGGTTTGAGTGGAAGTGGTCACGAAGAGGACACGGACCTTTAGTCTAAAGGGCGGCGACATCAGCCGCGACTGGCTGGTGGTAGATGCGGCCGACCAGATCCTGGGGCGTCTGGCGGCACGCATAGCTCGATTCTTGCGGGGCAAGCATAAGCCCACCTTTTCGCCTCATCTGGAGATGGGCGACTACGTCATCGTGGTGAATGCCGCCCGCGTGCGGGTCACCGGCAGGAAGCTACGCGATAAGGTCTACTATCGCCATTCCGGCTATCACGGCGGGCTGAAGAGCATTACCCTGGGGGAGCTGATGGCCACCAGGCCCACGCGGGTCATCGAGATGGCGGTGCGAGGCATGCTCCCTCACAATCGCCTGGGGCGAAAGCTGCTGCGCAACCTGAAGGTGTACGCCGGCCCGGAGCATCCCCATGAGGCGCAGGTGAAGGGCGCTCAGAAGGGGAAGAAGGCGCCCGGCGAGGCGGCTTCCGGCTAGGAGGACGAAGGAAAGTGGTAGAAGAGCAGGTTATCGAGGGGCAGCACTACTACTACGGGACGGGTCGGCGCAAGGCGGCGGTGGCCAGGGTCCGCTTGTATCCGGGCACGGGCACCATCGTCGTCAACGGCAAGCCTGTCGAGGAGGTGCTCAACCGGCCGGTCTACCAGGCCATCATCCGACAGCCGCTGCTCCTCACGGAGACCTTGGACAAGTTCAACGTCCAGGTGAAGATAAACGGCGGCGGCAGCACCGGCTGGGCGGGGGCTATCGCCCACGGCGTTGCGCGGGCGCTGGTGGTCGCCGACGAGAAGTATAAGCCGATCCTCCGCAGGGCTGGTTTCCTCACCCGCGACCCACGGGTGAAAGAGCGCAAGAAGTACGGCCTCAAGCGAGCCCGCAAGGCACCCCAGTACACCAAGCGCTAACGGCCGGCCAGGCGCTCCTTCAGCTTGGCGATGGGCGGAGTGGGGGCAGGTGCCACCCCGTTCAGAACCGCCAGGTACAAGCTCACCCAGTCGCCGAACAGGATGGTGCTCATCATCTGGGCCAGAGGGCTCTTCCCCACGGCGTCGACTATCGCGCTCTCCACGTTTGCCTCCTCCAGCGCTGTTCGAGTTAGGTCGTAGCGCAGGAGGACGCGCTGGTGGAGGGAGGGCGCTCGCAGGAAGACCACCAGGGCCTTGGCTGCGATCTCCTGGGGCAGGCCAAAGCCGACCACGGCGTTGTGATTGGCCTCGGGCAGCTCCTCGTAGAAGCACCACATCTTGCTGGTCTCGTTGAGCTGGCCCTTCCAGCGGTGGGCCACCGAGCTAAGGATGCCTGCCCCGTAGACCACGGGCAGCC
>Ga0315537_1002935_pt1 | contig 12823 bp, 13 predicted proteins | sample SalMarSW160270MG_FD_203091 | JGI IMG/M metagenome (GOLD analysis project Ga0315537, IMG submission 203091) | Salt marsh sediment microbial communities from the Plum Island Ecosystem LTER, Massachusetts, United States - Salt Marsh Sediment SW1602-70 ... | reverse complement strand
CGGAATATTGTCGTCCGGGACTTAAAAGACAACAAAAACAACGGCCGGGTTGTGACCCGCTTTCCCCCGGAGCCGAACGGATATCTGCATATCGGACATGCCAAATCCATTTGTCTTAACTTCGGTATTGCCGCGGAGAATAAGGGGGGTATTTGCAATTTGCGATTCGATGACACCAATCCCGGCAAGGAGGATATTGAATATGTGGAATCCATAATGGAAGACGTCCGATGGCTTGGATTCGATTGGGATGATCGGCTGTTCTATGCCTCCGACTACTTTGAGCAACTTTATCAATATGCCGTTCAGTTGATCAAAGCCGGCAAGGCTTATGTATGCAGCTTGAGCGCCGATGAGATCAGGGAGAGCCGCGGCACCCTGACAATGCCGGGAAAGGAAAGTCCCTATCGCAACCGTTCGGTGACAGAAAACCTGGACCTGTTCGAGCGCATGCGGGCCGGAGAATTTGAGGACGGTTCCCACGTGCTTCGAGCCAGGATTGATATGGCATCGCCAAATGTATTGATGCGTGATCCCACGCTTTATCGTATTCGACGGATACCTCATCACAGGACCGGTCACAAGTGGTGCATTTATCCCATGTACGACTTTGCCCATTGCCTTTCGGATTCCATGGAAGGAATTACCCATTCCCTTTGTACCCTTGAATTTGAGATTAATCGCCAACTTTACGACTGGATACTGAACGAACTGAACGTGGATTGCCACCCCCAGCAAATCGAGTTCGCCCGCCTTAACCTCAGCTATACGGTATTAAGTAAGCGCAAACTTGTGGAATTGGTAACTGGAGGATATGTCTCAGGATGGGACGATCTTCGAATGCCGACCATTAGCGGTCTGAGGAGACGGGGCTATACACCGGACTCGATCCGCAATTTTTGTGAACGGATCGGAGTGGCCCGGCGGGACAGTATTGTTGATATGGCATTGCTCGAATACAGCATCAGAGAAGATTTGAACAAACGGGCTCAACGCGTAATGGGTGTGTTGCGCCCGCTCAAGGTGGTCATCGACAACTATCCAGAGGACAAAGTTGAAGAATTGGATGCCTTGAACAACCCTGAAGATCCGGGTATGGGTACACGCAAGATTCCTTTTTCGCGAGTGATTTACATCGAACAGGACGACTTTCTGGAGGATCCGCCGAAAAAGTTTTTCCGTTTGGCGCCCGGGCGTGAGGTGCGACTGCGATATGCGTACTATATTACCTGCGTGAGAATTGTTAAGGATGAAAAAACCGGACAGATGGTCGAACTGCATTGCACTTATGATCCGGATACACGCGGCGGATCATCCCCGGATGGACGCAAGGTCAAAGCGACCTTACACTGGGTTTCCGCGGCCCACGCGATAAAAGCCGAAACACGCCTTTACGAACATCTCTTTATAAAAGAAAATCCGGATGAGGAGAAGGATGTTGATTTTAAAACATATTTAAATCCGAATTCTTTTGAGACACTTCCTTTCTTTGTGGAACCCAGTCTTGCCGGCGCGGCGCCGGGTAGCCGGTACCAGTTTGAAAGACTCGGTTATTTCTGCGTGGATTCAAAGGATTCTTTCGACCAAGTCCTAATATTCAACCGCACGGTAACGTTACGGGATACATGGGCCAGAATACAGAAAGCACAGCAGAAAAAGTAAAGAAAGAGGTATAACCATGCCGATCTATGAATTTTATTGCAGGGACTGTAATACTCTTTTTAATTTTTTTTCCAAAACCATTAATACGACCAAAAAGCCCAAGTGTCCGAAATGTAAAACAAGGACACTTACCCGACAGATTTCTGTGGTGGCATTTACCGGACGAGCAAAGGAAGACGGCGATCTTGATGATCTGCCCTTTGACAGCAGCAAAATGGAACAGGCCATGCAGATGTTGGCGGGTGAAGCTGATAAAATGAACGAGGATGATCCCAAGCAGGCTGCCAATCTTATGCGCAAACTTTCTGATATGACAGGCCTTAAACTCGGTGACGGCATGGATGAGGCGTTGAGGAGGATGGAAAAAGGTGAAGATCCTGAACAGGTGGAGGCTGAATTAAGTGATATTCTGGAAGAGGAAGACCCGTTTTCTTTGCAGGCGAAAGAGTCAAAAAACATCAAAACAAGACGCAAAGAACCGTTACGGGATGAAACCCTTTATGACTTATGACCGTTTCATACAAAAGCGCATCTGGAGGTTTTAGGCGCTTATTCAAACAACATCGGCAACATCTTGTCGATGTTGAAATGTCCAATGTCCAATGTCCAATTTCCAATGATCAATATCTAACCTTATCTTTAGAGACTGTTCGGAGGCAGAACCATGGAAAAGGAGGCGCTTGAGCGCATAGAAATTTTACGGGGAGATATAACCCGTCTTCAACTGGATGCAGTTGTCAATGCAGCGAATACGTCGCTTTTGGGAGGAGGCGGTGTGGATGGAGCAATCCATAGAGCAGCGGGTCCGGGGCTTTTAAATGAATGCCGAAAAATCGGGGGATGCCCTACTGGTGAGGCCAGAATAACCAGAGGCTATAATATGCCTGCCGGATATGTAATACATACGGTAGGGCCTATCTACAGTGGAAGGGCTCAAGACCGAAAACTTCTTTCCTCTTGTTACTTGAACAGTCTAAAACTTGCCGTAAAAAATTCTATTACTTCTATTGCCTTTCCAGCTATAAGTTGTGGCGTGTATGGTTACCCCGTAGAAGATGCCTGTAAAATCGCAGTTGATACGACCTGCGATTTTTTAAAGGAAAACAGAACCATAAAAAAGGTCGTCTTTATCCTTTTTTCTGAAAAGAATCATGCTGTCTACCAGGAATACTTAAAAAGTTTGGCAAAATAAAACGTGATGAATTCGCAAAAGGTTTTTTTTGACTTTTTACGAGACCATCATAACTAGCGGATTCGAAAAAATAAAATTCATCTTATCTTAGGTTTTAATTTATGCTTTTTTTAACGTCTTACATTGACAAATCCATATGTCGAGATTATGTTAAAATTTAATTTAGACCTATTTAACAGGCGGTTATATTTTTTACAAAAAGGAGAATATTATGATTGAAGTTAGCAAATTAGCTACAGAACAGATTGCCGAATATTTCAAAGGAAAAGAGGTTTCACCCATACGGATCTTTTTAAATTCGGGAGGATGAGGCGGCCCATCACTCGCCATGGCTCTGGATGAGTCTAAAGATACAGATCACGTTTTTGAAATTGACGGTTTCAAATATATTGTCGATAAAGAGTTTATGGAAAAAGCAAAGCCGATTGAGATAGATTTTTCCGAAATGGGTTTTAAACTCAACTGTGGCATAGATTTCGGACCAGGATGTTCAGGCTGCGGATCAAAAACAACTTCCTGTTGTTAATTATACAGATTCCGTTATTAACCAAGGGCAACACCGTTAAAGTGTTGCCCTTTTTATATATTTTTGAAGAAATGGCTTCATCAAGCCGGCTGAATTCTTCTCTGAATTCACCGCCATATCGATAATATTTATTGCGAGAAAACCGGAAGGCCCTTTTACGTGAGCGGCTAAGAATTGTATAGGCGTTTTTCACATAATCTTTGAAAATATGGAATCCGTGGATGGCGTTATTCGGTTCGGAATTCCAAGCTGTCGCTTTCCGACAGATAGGATTCAGACATATCACTACCGTCAGAGTAAAGATCCAACAATGTCTGGATTTCAGACGGTTCTTTAACGGCTTTTTCACGAAAATGAATTTTGATAATCTCAATACGTTGTCGAGCCAATTTTTCACCCCCAAGTTTTATGTAAGTTAAAATAATTCGCTGGGCGTGATCGTCACCTTTAAGTGGGTCGGGAAGCAGATTAATCAATTGCTGAAAAGCCAATTCCAATTCGTCCGGAATTTTCATTTGATCCGTCATGATATCTCCTGAATATGGATTTTAAATATGACAAATAGTGAGAATAAATCATGAATGAAAAATGTAAAGTGTTTTTATCAGAAATTTTTAAAAAATTTAAAAAACGGTGTCAGAAAATGATTTACTTAAAAACCGCATCGCCTGAATGCTTGTTGGGTTCCTTTGTTTTGTGAAGCTAAAATGATACAAAAGTGAAGAACCACCGCGGCTTAAGCCATTCCGGTTGAAAAATTGATATAACTTTGATAGGATTAACCTGAATCATACATCCAAAAATCACAGAAAAGATGAATTGTTATGACCGAAGAAGAATTGAATCCGGAAAAAATACTTAAATTATCAGGAAGTTATTGGGAGACTTGTACGCTTCATGCGGGAGTTAAGCTGGATGTTTTTACAATCATCGGCAAGGATCATCTCAGAGGGGAAGATGTGGCCGACAAACTTAACGGCGACGAAAGAGGCGTTAAAACACTTCTCAATGCCCTTTCTGCCATGGATTTTCTAGTAAAAAAAGAAGATACCTATGCCAACACCCCTTTGAGTTACACTTTTCTTTCCAAAGATTCTTCCCGATATATGGGACATATCGTCATGCACCATCACAATTTGATAGAGTCCTGGAGCCGGCTGGATGCAGCGGTTCAATCCGGCCGTCCGGTAAGGCATAGAGCAACGCATACGGACGAAGGAGCACGAAAAAATTTTCTTATGGGTATGTTCAATTTGGCGATGAATCTCGCCCAGGTGCTGGTGCCGAAAGTAGATCTTTCCGGTCGACGGCATTTACTCGATCTGGGCGGCGGCCCCGGAACTTATGCCATTCATTTTTGTATGAACAATCCCCAGCTCAAAGCAACGGTTTATGACCTGCCCACCACGCGCCCCTTTGCTGAAAAAACCATTGCTAAATTTAATTTGCAGGACCGGATCGATTTTAAAGATGTGGATTATCTCGAAGAAGAGATTAAAGGAATCTATGACGTGGTATGGCTGTCTCAAATCCTCCACGGAGAAGGACCCGGGGACTGTCGCAAAATTATCGGCAAGGCCGTTTCTGTCCTGGAACCCGGGGGTATGATCCTGATCCACGATTTTATTTTATACAACAGTTTGGACGGCCCGCTTTTTCCGGCTTTGTTTTCCTTAAATATGCTCTTGGGAACGCCGTCGGGACAATCCTATTCTGAAAAACAGATCGAGGATATGCTTTCTGATGCCGGGGTCACGGAAATCCGGCGCATTTTTTTCGAATCACCCAATGATTCGGGAATAATAACCGGTATTGTTTGATGAGGAATTGGTCATGAATTGTCATCCCATTACCCGTAGAGAATCGATAAAAAAGCTTTTTAAAATAACCGGAGGCCTTGCGCTGACCGGCGTAATGACATGCCCTTTTCAAAAAACGATTTCGGCCTGGGCCGGATCAACGAATAAAAAATTTATTATTGAGGGGATCGGCCAGAATCCTGAATATTCTGTTAAGGCTTTGGTCGAAAAGGTTTTTGAGGCGGCCGGCGGAATAGGGAAATTTGTTTCAAAGCAGGATGTGGTGGTGATCAAACCGAATATTTCTTGGGCAAGGCACCCGGACCTGGCGGCGACCACCAATCCGGAAGTTTTGAAAGCGGTTGTTGAGCTCTGTCAGGAGGCCGGAGCTAAAAAAGTCAGGATCGCCGATCATACCATCCATGATGCCAGACGCTGTTTTGCCATCACCGGTGCCGGGATGGTTGCAAAAAACACCGGAGCGGATCTGGTCTATCCACGGCCGTCATTGATGCGTAACATGAAATTACAGGGACACCGTCTGGATGTCTGGCCGGTTTTTTTGCCTCTGGTTGAGGCCGACAAAATCATCAATCTACCGGTTGCCAAGGTCCATAGCCTCAGCGGTCTGACGCTTGGCATGAAAAACTGGATTGGAGCTGTGGGCGGCAGGAGAAGTGCCCTGCACCAGGATATACACCTGACCATTGTGGATCTGGCTCAATTTTTCAATCCCACGGTTACTCTCATAGATGCCACCCGGATCATGGTCGCTAACGGTCCATCGGGCGGAAGCCGTTCGGATGTGGCAGTTTCAAATCGCCTGATATTAAGTGACGATCCTGTTGCCGCAGATGCCAAAGCCGCAGGTCTCTTTAATTTACGTCCTCAGGATATCGGATTCATGCAACTCGGAGAAAAATGGGGACTTGGCACAACTGAATTTCAAAAACTCCGTCAGACCAAGGTGATCATTTGAAAGCAACGCATCTGGTCTGGATACGACGCATGAGCCAGGCCTTTTTTTTTATTCTTTTTGTTTTTCTCCTGGTTGAAAGCCGCCTGCCCCAGGACATTTATCTGGATTATTCCGTAGCACTGAACGCTGAGCAGGACATCGAGCTGGATTATCCTGTAAAATATTTTTTTCAGCTTGACCCCCTCATATGGATTACATCTCTCATATCCGGACACCAGTGGATCACAGGCTTTGGGTGGGCTTTGGGAATTATTATCCTGACGTTTTTCTTCGGCAGGATTTTCTGTGGCTTTATCTGTCCGTTGGGCACCCTTCATCACATGGCAAGTTACATCAGACCGGCCCTGAAAAAACAACGGATGATTTCTGCCAACCAAAAACACGCCAGTCAGAGATTCAAATATTTTTTGCTGATTCTATTTCTTATGGCTGCGTTGCTGGGTCTCAATCTCACCGGACTGTTAGACCCCATTGCTTTTTTATTTCGCTCTTTGGCTCTTGCTGTTTTCCCGGGGATCGGAACAGGGATCAAAGAATTATTGGATCTGACTGCGCAAAGCGATATAAAAATCTTGAATTATATAAGCTACGGCGGGGAGGTTCTGGTATCACCGGTTTTCGGATATGGATATAAAGCCTTTACATCTGCGTGGTTCATCGGCATTCTGTTTCTATTTATTTTGTTTCTCAACCGTATTCGGCCGCGTTTCTGGTGCCGGACACTCTGCCCTCTGGGCGCTCTATTAGGCCTTTTTTCACGGTTCAGTATCCTGAGACTGGAAAAAGAGCCCGAGAAATGCACAAATTGTAACTTGTGTCTTCAATCATGCCAGGGGGCCGCCTCTCCGGTTCCGGGCCAGGAATGGGACGCCTCGGAATGTATGTTCTGCTTTAACTGTTTTAACAGATGCCCTGAAAATGCGATTGTCTTTAAATTGGGATGGCCCCCGGACGTTAGTAAAAAGCCCGATATGGGTCGCCGGGCGGTACTGGGTGGTCTTTTGGCCGGCGTATCCTTTCCCTTTTTAGGCAGGCTGGACGGCAGGTTGCACCATGTGTCTGATGCTCGTCTGATCAGACCTCCGGGTTCACTGCCCGAAGAGGACTTTTTAAAGCTCTGCCAGAGGTGCGGGCTCTGCATGAAGGTTTGTCCAACAAACGCAATCAACCCTGCACTTACAGAAGCGGGAATGGCCGGGTTCTGGACACCGAATCTCATTATGATCCAGGGTTACTGTGAATATACCTGCACACTTTGCGGCGGTGTTTGTCCTACAGGAGCTATCCGTAAATTATCAGGCAGAGAGAAAATCGAAACTCCTATCCGGATAGGGTCGGCCTATATAGACCGGGGACAATGTCTCCCATGGTCCGGAAACGGACCCTGCATCGTTTGTGAAGAACACTGCCCGACTTCTCCCAAAGCCATACATCTTATCCAAGGGACGTCTTTGTCACCGGCAGGGAAAAAGGTGAATGTAAAACTGCCTTATGTGGATCTCAAAAGCTGTGTGGGGTGCGGAATTTGTGAATATAAGTGTCCTGTAAAAGGCAAACCCGCCATCCGGGTGATAGCAGCCGGAGAATCCAGGTCTGTGGCAAATCAGATTTTACTAGAGTTATGAGCCGGTTGATCTATGAAGATTTTCGTTCAAAATCAAGGCATGCAATAAAAATAACCGCAGTCATATATTTGGATATTCCGAGAATTTATTCGCCACCGAACTTTGGCGAATTAATTTTTTGAGCATAACGCAGAGATTGGGCCCCGGTTAAATATTAAATACGGATTTAACTGGGTAAGTGAAAACACCGTTAATCAACGGGCTCAGTTATAACGGATTTTTAATGCGCACTTTTTTCTTTACTGACTATCCATTTTCTTTGATTAAATGGATTTGTTCTTCATAATTAATTGTTCCGGAAACTTTCACTGATGCGTTATTACCTTCTTGGTCTTCGGTAACCGTATATTTTAATTTGGACGTGTCAAGCTTACCGGCGTTATCAAGCGTAAACTGCTTTTTAACATAATCCTTGGCAACATCCTCAACACTAGATTTACCACATCCAAAAACCATGAAAACAGAAAAGATAATACCAAGATACATAATTTTTTTCATGTAGAACCTCTTTGGTTGTTGATAAATTCGTAAGCGACGTTTTACGAAACCATCGGTTTTTTTGTTGAAAATTAAAGTCTATTTTTTTAAAATAATTTTATATCAATTTAAAAACAGATAGCACTTTTTTCCAAAATGATCAAGCCGAATCAGCGTAACCACGACAACGCTCTCAATTAATGGAAAGGAGGATATTATGGAAAAACCGATTGATAATTTTTGGAGAACAAGACTGACCGATCTTAAGGAAGTTTTGGATTCAAATAACTTTGAAACCTTTGTGGCGGAAAATGTCGATGAAGCCAAAAAGATCGTACTGGAAAAAATTATACCCGAGATTTCACCCACAAGTGTTTCATGGGGAGGGTCGCTCACATTCACTGCCACGGGACTTTATGATACGTTGAAGAAAAGGGGCGATTTAAAAGTGCTGGACACTTTTGAAAAAAATCTGACTCCTGAAGAAAGTCTGGAGCGTCGCCGGCGGTCACTGCTGGTCGATCTTTTTATCACCGGAAGCAACGCGGTGACCGAGGCCGGACAGCTTGTTAATCTTGATATGATCGGCAACCGTATTGGAGGGATCACTTTCGGTCCGAAACATGTTATTATCCTTGCAGGCCGCAATAAGATTGTTCCTGACCTGGATGCGGCCATGTTCCGTATTAAAAATTATGCCGCTCCGGTCAACACCATGAGGCTGGACAAAAAAACACCTTGCGCCAAAACTTCTTATTGCGAAGAATGCAAAAGCCCTGACCGTATTTGCAATACTTGGACGATTACCGAAAAATCTTTTCCCAAAGGAAGGGTGAAAGTTATTTTGATTAATGATAACCTGGGATTTTAAACCCCATTGGGATGCAGAAACAAAAAGTAAGTCCGGAAGAAGTATTCCATGCCATAAATATAAAGAATAAATGGCACTCGTTAGCGAGAAAAGAATCGAAAATCAGGTCATCAGAACAAAAAGTGTTGCGCGGTGGAAGTCAAATCAATGTAGAGGGCTGAGTTTAATAGAGAGTCATCCAAAATTTAATTTATGCAAACTGATGCACATGAGGATATTTTGGTTTATAATAATTTTCTATCTTTGGGCGAATCTTGTAACAAGCGGAGCACTTAATGAAATAACCTCCAGATGGACACTTAAATAAAGCGCCGCCCTGTAATCCAAATCCTCCTGAGGTAGATGTAATATTAATTGTTACATTCTCCCCGCAGTCTGAACATTTACCTTTTAATACGATTGTCGTTTTCTCAGGGTTAGCTTCAAACATTTTTCTTAGTATTTCTTCCATCAACAAGTCCCTCCATCCTTTGGCGACCCTATTCGTTCAATCAATTTTTTATTATTTTGATTTCCTTTGTTTTAATCTTCTATCAAGCACGCTTCTGCGTTCTTTGCCGGATCTTCGTTCAGGAATATGTGCGTCGTATGAGAATTGACGCCGATCGATCCCCAATCTCCGGCCACCATTGTCCTTGATAAATAACGCCATAACTTTACAAATTTTATTACTGCTCTTTACCTGTTTAAAAACCTGAAAAGCAAATAGGGAATCTGTTGACCTTGCTCAGTATTAGGATCCATAAACTTGTAATTTGTTAAAGTCAAGTAGAACTATGTATAATTTATATATAATTTTAGCGAATTAGAATATGTTGTAGTTTATTAAAATAAATTACTATATATTGTGCACCTAAAAATCAAGAAGTTTAGTAAAATCGGACCGTTCTATTACCATATCTACTTAAGTACCTCTAAACAATAAACTCGTAAGATTTACAGAGTATTTCCAAAAGCCATAGATTTTGGGCGCAATTCTCTTACGAACTCAATTTGGATTTGTCGAAAACAGGCTTCGCATTTCACGGGGCAGGCACGAATACAATGAGTATTTCGAGGATTAACCCGCCAAAGTTCGGTGGCGGGTTAAAATTTGAGCCTGTTGACAAATCCCGCTCAGCGGGGACGCAGAAATTGAGCAAAAAGGGGCGTTTTGCAAAGCTCTCGTATTTATACTTTTACATACACCCCAATCCCCGCGCTTTTAATCTTTCCCTGCTTCTTCAAAACCTTAACATTATCGTATATTTTTCTTCTATTGAAATCCGTCTTTTTCATTAACGTAGCCACATCAGCGCCCTTTTTGTATCTTTTAATAATTCCAAAAAGACTATCGGCCGCTGTTAGTTTGGCGGTTTTTTTAGCAACGACCTTTTTCACGGGCTTTGCCTTGGCCACGGTTCTCTTTGCTAATTTTGGTTTCTCAAGTGTCCCGACCTCGACAATCATTTTATCAATTTTTTTTGATAGTGCCTTTAGATCCTTGTTCACAGCTTGCAGATCCCTAACTAGATTCTTCATTTCCGGGTTCCTCCTTTGCTTTTCAGTTTAACAATCCACCCTCTCTTTCAACTTTTTTCCACATTTATAAAACGGAAATTTCTTCGAGTTGCTTTGAAGCTTCTGAAATTTGAATTAATTCAATTAAATACATCATCAAAAAAGAACTGTCAAGAATTCTGTAAGGTTGAAGGATTATGGCATTAAAGGAATGGAGTCAGACCGTTTAGAACACCCCGTCTTAAAGCTTGATCGTTCTTTTCTTGGATGATATTCAAAGCCTGCAAGGAAGCCGGTGAACCGTAACATGTCGGAGGTCATTCCAAACCGTTCATACTTCCTTGTGTATTCTATTTTAAGTTGGCTTTAGCGGGCGTTGCTGAACGATTACCGGTACGATGGCAGGCAATATAAAAAAAAGCGGGAGAGTCTGATTGCTAACCCGCTCGATTTACATTTCATTCTTGGTCGGGGCGAGAGGATTTGAACCTCCGACCCCTTGAACCCCATTCAAGTGCGCTTCCAGACTGCGCCACGCCCCGACGATAGTTTGACAATTAACACTTCAAATATGCCGTGTCAAGATATGATATCGGATGATGAACGGGTAAAAAGTCGAATTTATAACGTTTTAGGTGTTCAGTTTAAGGTTTTAGACAACAATAATTTATTGATTTAACAGGTAGTTAAACTTTAAGAACCTAAAACTGACAATATTTTTAACAACTCGATATTTTTGCTTTTTGCGGGCAATATAGGTTTTTCCGAAACCGTCATATGATAATAGTTTTAAATTCTTATTGACGATTTCGTAAAAAGGACGTTTTATTTAACCCGAATCTATTCAAAATTTGATTTCAGGGCGTTATCCGCGTTATTCTAAAACTTGATTTAAGAACCATATAGCCCCATGCAAATTAAGGGAAAAAAATCTGTTACGCCTCACCGCCTGAAGCCGGGCGATACTGTTGGCATTGTTGCGCCTGCCGGCCCGTTTGATCCCAAAAAATTCATGAAAGGAAAAGCGGTTCTGGAGTCAATGGGGTTCCGGACGTTTTTTGATGAGGGAATTTTCCAACAACGTGGATTTCTTGCCGGAACCGACGTACAGCGGGCGGATCAGGTAAATCGTCTGTTCGCCGATCCCGCCGTCAAAGCGATTGTTTGTGCCCGGGGCGGGTATGGCAGCATGCGGATACTTCCGTTCCTCGATTTTAAAACCATTCAAAAAAATCCTAAGATTTTTGTGGGATTTAGTGATATTTCGGTGCTGCTGTCTGTATTACATACCCGGTGCAGCCTGGTCACCTTTCACGGGCCTGTGGTAACCACCCTGGCAAATACCGCTGAGCAGACCGTCGCGGCAATGCGTACGGCCCTGACATCCAATATAATACTTGAGCTGAAACCCGAAAAAGGCATTGTCATCAAGCCGGGTGTGTTTTCAGGGTTTGTGGTCGGCGGAAATCTTACCACTTTGTGTCATCTTGTTGGGACTCCTTATAGCCCACGTTTCAACGGGAAAATTCTGTTCCTTGAGGATCGGGCAGAGGCACCATACCGAATTGACCGGATGCTGACCCAGATGAAGCTTGCCGGATGTTTTGAGGGGCTTAAGGGCCTTTTCCTGGGTTCCTTTGAGGCCTGTGGAAAATTCGATGAGATATTACGGATCTTTCAGGAAATATTCAGAGATGTCAACATCCCTATTCTTTCCGGCTTTGAAATCGGACATGGCAGGATCAACATCACGATTCCAATTGGACTCGGAGCAACCCTTGATGCAGACCGGCAAATTTTGACTTTTCATGAACCGGCAACCGTGGCAATTGACGAATGACAATATGGAATCGGTAAACAATTTGATGAAACAAGCGGTTATTAATAATGTATTCCCGGGAGGGGTGCTCCTGGTCTCAACCGCCGGTTCCGAAATTTTTTTCGAAGCTTACGGATATGCGAATAAATTTTCCGGTCGTCAAATGACAAAAGATACAATTTTTGACCTGGCATCTTTTACAAAACCGCTGGCAACCACACTGGCGATCATAAAGCTCATTTCGCAAAAGAAGCTGGGGCTGGATCAACATCTCGGATCGATTTTGTCCCAATTTAACCGTACGGACAAGGGACGGATAAGTATAGAAAACCTGCTTTATCATACTGCGGGCCTTCCGGATTATCGCCCCTAT
>Ga0315537_1002934_pt1 | contig 12823 bp, 11 predicted proteins | sample SalMarSW160270MG_FD_203091 | JGI IMG/M metagenome (GOLD analysis project Ga0315537, IMG submission 203091) | Salt marsh sediment microbial communities from the Plum Island Ecosystem LTER, Massachusetts, United States - Salt Marsh Sediment SW1602-70 ... | reverse complement strand
AGGCATGTCCCTTTAAGTGAAGAATCATGGATTCTATTTCTTTCAAAGGGATTTTGGGTGTGGCAATCTCCTCTTTTTTAAAGGCTACGAGACCGGTAAGCCCACAATTAAGTCGGTTGTCTTGAATTGGGAAGAAAACAAAGGCACCAGCATGGATGCTTTTTATGTTCTTTCCAAAATAAATTCTGTGCGACAAAATCTTTCTAAAAAAGCTTGTTATTTTTTCTAAAAAAGCTATTTTTTTCATAAGAGATCTCGTGTGGTGTATTCTCCCATTGCCATGATTATATGGTAAAGTGGTCTTTTAAAAAGATTTAAAATCGGTACTTTTTTGTGTCATGGTCAAAGAGAAAGGTCAAGGAGTAATTTCGTACAGAGAACTCAAACAAGATTGGCTAATAAGTATATTTATGTGGTGACAACGAACAATACATCAATACTATGAGCAGCCCCATAAAAGGAATCAAGGTTGTAAAAAATTGTTAAGTCTGCAATTTTATATAAACCTGTTTAGTCACTTATATTTTCAATCTCAATACCACGTTGATTTATCTTGTTTGCGTTTTCCAGAACCTTTTTTGCAGCGGCCTTATCGATCACATAAATCATATTCCCGCCTTTCTTGGAGAATGTTTGACCATAGGATATGGGCACCAGAGGTGTGGGATCATTTAAAAGAGATTCTGCTATAGGATTCGCCTTGCGGTCTCCATTGGCCAAAAGAAGTACAATTTTTGCGCTATAAACAAGCTCAGCCCCCATAGAGATGGCATACCATGGGCTTTGCTCTTTGCTTGGAAAGTGACCATCTTTTACGGCATTTACCACGGTATTTTCATCAAGCTTAACTAAGAGCATTTTGTTTTCCTCAAAAGGGATTCCTGACTCGTGAAAGGCTACATGACCGCGTCCACCCACCCCTATAACCTGGAGATCAACTCCTCCGTTCCGCTCAATTTTTTTCCAGTAAGCATCTAATATCTCTCTACGAATCCAGGCAAGATATTCAGATTGAGCATTAGCCTTGATTACAATAGCCTTTCCTTTATCGGCCCCCTGCTCCTCCCAATCGTTGGGGGTGGCATTGAGTTCAGCCAGAAGCCTTTCCTGATCAATGAGTGTGCCCCAGGGTACATTTGTCTCTTTGAAATTTTTTTGAAGTAGCCCAAAAAGTTCCTGCACCATAAAAAAGCAGTAACTTTCGGGATGCAGTGCTCGTTGCTGGGTATTTTCTCCAGGCAAGCCTACATATTCATCGAGGTTAAAACTTTGAATTTTCGAGCAGTCAAATTCCCCCTCATTAGCTGCCCTGGCAAAGTATTTATAAAGACCAGTGGGTGTGCCACCGGTGGCTAAACCGAGAACATAGTTGTCCTTATTATTCAAGATATCTTTTATATCTTTAATCACAATTTGGGCAGCAACCTCGCTCATATGATTAAAATCTTTGGTTATAATTATCTTAAAGGATATGGTAGTACCTCACTCAATTTAGTTTTTCCTGGACCAAGTCAGCGATTTGTTTACAGTATTTCTCGGTATCTTCGTAAGTAGGCCCCTCAATCATCACCCGGCACATGTTCTGCGTTCCTGAGTATCGAACCAAAACCCTTCCCTTATCGCCCAGTTGCTCTTCTACATTTCTAATAACCTCATTTATCTCTGGAATAGTGGATAATTCGGGCTTTCTCTTTACATCCACATTGATTAGCTTTTGGGGAAAAACCTTCATAACTTGCGCCAGCTCGGATAAGGGCTTTTGTTCCTTCTTCATGGCTGCAAGAATCTGCAAGGCAGTAATAATCCCATCACCTGTGGTATGATGCTCTAAAAAGATCACGTGTCCTGATTCTTCGCCTCCGATTAAGGCCCCCTTTGCTTGCATTTCTTCCAAAACATATCTATCTCCGACCTTGGTTACTAACTGTTCGATACCAAGTTCTTTTAATGCAATTCCAAGACCAATGTTGCTCATAACAGTAGTTACAAGCAGATTGTGAGCCAGTTTACCCTCCTTTTTCATCTCCCTGGCACAAATGGCCATAATTTGATCTCCTGTTAGCACTGATCCCTTCTCATCAACAGCGATAAGACGGTCACCATCCCCATCAAAAGCAAATCCGACATCTGCCTTGCTTTTGACTACCTCTTCCATGAGGGTTTCTGGGTGCTGAGATCCACAATTTGCGTTGATATTCTCCCCATTAGGCTCATCAAATAGAGAGGTTACATCAGCCCCTAACTCAAAGAAGGTATCAGGTGCCACTCTATAGGTAGCTCCATGGGCACAGTCTAGGACAATCTTCATTCCTTCCAGGGTATATTCTTTAGGAAAGGTGTTTTTTAAAAAGACGATGTACCGACCTCTGGCATCGTCTATTCGGTATGCCTTACCCAATTCACTGGGTGATGGATGCAATGTATGCATGTTATTAGAATATATCAGTTTTTCTATCTCAAGTTCCTTTTCATCAGGGAGCTTGAAGCCCTCGCTAGAGAATATCTTAATCCCATTATCCTGAAAGGGATTGTGAGAGGCAGATATTACAATGCCAGCATCAGCCCTCATGCTATTGGTTGCAAAGGCAATCCCTGGTGTAGGCAGGGGCCCTACCAGGAGGGCATTCACCCCCATAGAGCAGATCCCTGAAACCAGAGCGTTTTCAAGCATGTATCCAGAGATACGGGTGTCTTTTCCGATGATGATCCTGGGGGTATGACCTTTGCGTTTAAACAAATGAGCAGTTGCCCTTCCAATATCCAAGGCCATCTCTGCAGTCATTGGGTATTCATTGGCTACGCCTCTCACCCCATCGGTACCAAACAACTTTCCCATTAATTTCTCCTGTTAATAGGTTTTTTGCATAAAAAAAGCCACCTCTCTCATCTTTGAGATTGTGGACTCCTTTGTCTTTTTTGTGATACGCCCTTGTATTACTTCTATTTTTTTATATTCATTTAATAAAAAATTAAAATTATGTCAAGTTTTTAATATACTCTTTGTAAAATTATGCCCGCCTTAGCTATCACTTTTAAAACCTTATTTTTTGTTAAGACGTCATTTCATTTTTTGAACAGCCCTCTGTTTATAAGGAAGCTTTTGTCTTTTTCCCTTGACTTTTCTTAACAGTCCTCTAAACAAAGGTGGTGGGAGGCTATTTTGTCTGGATAAAGCCATGAACATTCTTTATGGAGCATATACTTTAATTACTGGGGGCCTGTTCCTGTCTTGTTTCCCGCCCTTCTGGATATATACTCGCCTGAGCGGACGCCACGGTGAAAACCTGAAAGAACGCTTAGGGCATATATCTCCAAAACTTGTGCAAACCCTTTACGGATCACCCCGTGTCTGGATTCATGCCGTGTCTCTTGGGGAGGTCAGGGTGATGGCTCCTATTATTAAGGCTCTCAGGCGGATTATGCCGGGCTGTTCGGTTATTATTTCAACAACTACAAAACACGGTCGCGAACTTGCAAGGGAGACTTTCGGGGAAGACATTCCAGTTGTATATGCGCCAATAGATTTTATTGGTTCAGTACGCAAGGCACTTTTCCGTGTGCATCCGGATGTTTTGGTTTTTCTGGAGACCGAAATCTGGCCTGCGTGGCTTACTGAAGCACATCGGATGGGGATCAAAACCGCCCTGGTTAATGGTCGAATCTCTGTGAGATCGATCGGGGGTTACCTCAAGTTCCGGCCATTTTTTCGTGAGGTATTAAGAAATGTGGATGCCTTCAGTATGATTTCGGAAGAGGACGGGGCTCGCATCAGGTCGATGGGGGCTGATCCAAACAAAATCGAGATAAACAGCAATGCAAAATATGATCTCCTTGTGAGTCTTGCAGACCCTGCCATGGAAACAGAAATGCGGCAAGCCTTGAATCTTGGCCCCTCACATCCGGTCTTTGCTGCAGGTAGCACCCGTGGAGGTGAGGAGGCTATGGTGCTGGATGCCTATGAAAAAATCCTGAGAGAATTTCCTGACACGGTTTTGATCATTGCACCAAGACACATTGAGCGAACACCTGAGATTGGATCCCTGTTAGAGAGGCGAGGCTTTAGGTATCAGCTCCGGAGTGAACTTAATAGTGGTAGGGCAAAAAGGACAGAGCAGGTGGTCATCATCAATACCTTTGGAGAGCTCTTTAAGCTTTATAGCATTGGAACTGTTGTATTTTGTGGGGCAAGCCTTGTGCCGTTGGGCGGGCAGAATCCCCTGGAAGCAGCGGTTTGGGGGAAAGTCGTCTTTTATGGTCCCTCTATGGAAGATTTCCTGGACGCTAAGGCACTGTTAGAAGAGGTAGGTGCGGGCGTGCCTGTTTCAAACCCCGAAATGTTGGCCGAAAAGGCGATCTGGTTTCTTAAGAATCCTGATGCCTTGAAAGCTTACGGTGCCCGAGCACGGGAAGCTGTTATGCGTAACCAAAATGCTGCGGAAAAACATGCCAAGGTAATAGCGGGATTAGCCTGAGATGTGGACTCTGCGATAATCTATAGACCTTAAGAAAAAGATTTGGGGGTTATCGTCACTCGGTTGCATCGGCGCTTATCCATAACCGCCACACGAATCACGATACGAGCCCGCCCTGGTGCGACGTGTTTGAGTGATCCTGTGAAGAATATAGGCAAAGTCTGCACCATAAGAATCAAACCAATAAGCTTATAAATCAGGTCTGGGCCAGGGCTGCGCAACCGTAAGCGTTTAACAGAAGACGAAATTCAAAAAGATTATAGAAAAATATACGTTTATTTACCCTAAATACATTATCTTAAATGCTATAGAAATGTGTATTAAAGGAGTTTGATTTATGGCCATTGATAGAAAAGCAATTGAAAATATGTACAATAGCCTTCCTGTAAAAACTAAGATTAGGCTGAAGCGCGCTACAGAGTTGATCGTTAAGACCAAGGAAAAAGGAGGCAAGGTGGTAGCTGTGGTGGGCAGCGGCCCAAATCTACATGAGGGAGTAACAACACTTCTTGCAGAACTTATACACAAGAGAATTATCGATGGTATCTCCACCAGTTCTGCAGTAATCAATCATGAGATGGCAGGCTCCCTGGAAAAGGTAAAGCGATTTGATGGTATGGACTTTGGCTTTGAACGAAAAAAACTTCCCTCGGATGGCTTTTTTGAGGTTAGTATCCTTTCCAAGGCAAGGCTGGAGGAATTTCAGCGCGAGATGCCCATCGATATGGACCTTTACCAGCGAATGCGCCGGGCCAAAGGAAACGTTATCATCAAGGTCGCTGGAAACATGGCTTACCCCACAGGACTTCGCACAGAAAGACTGGCCCGCGATGTCCTTGCCCTGGCCAAGCGTTGTGGTGTCCCTTTTGAACAGATGGCTGGTTATGGCGCTGACCGCCTTACCATGATTGGTGCTGGAGTCGAGCACAATATCCCCATACTGGTCACCGTGCCCCAGTTGGTGGGGGGCGGAGAGGTAGGTCTTGCTATCGGTGACTCTTTATCTATTTCAGAACGTTGTCACCGTATTGCAAGGTTAATTGATAGTGCAGATGTGATTATTGAGTCTGCCCTTGCTTTGTCCCAGGAAGTCCATGATGGCCCCTTTGAACTATTCACTGGCCACGGGATATGGTCTGACTGGGAAGGGGGATGGACATATTCCCTTGCTGATAAGAAGATTGTGCGTATCGACCTGGATCCCAATCTCGAGCGAGCATGGATGCAGGAACGCAAATCTAAAATGGTCAGCGATGCAGTGCACAAAGGCCTTCCCAAGACAAAGCTTATGCGTATCCCTTTTCGGATGGAAATGTCAGGGTTTGCAAGGATTCCCGGCAGCCTCCCCATTGTTGGGGATATTGGTGAGATCTGGCCTCTGCTGGCAACTATGGTCGCAGATACCCTTGATGTGCGACTTGACTTTATGAGCTATAAGCAGTCTCTATCTGAAGGAGAGAAGGTTCGTGAGTGGATCGTAAAACATGTGCAGCCCGTAAACAAGGAACGGATGTTTAAAGCAGCAAGAGAATTGGCCTTCAACACCCATATATAAGTGTTTATATTTGATCTAGCGAAGATCTGCTTCAAAACGAGAATCCACGAATACAGTAAAAAAATACTAAATTCGAATATCGAAATCCGAAACAAATTTTAATGACCAAAATACAAATGTTCTAAACCGAGAAGCCTTTACCCTGAGCCAGCCGGCTTTAGGCTGTTTCGAATTTCAAAGCAGTAAGGGTTGCACCACAAAAACCCTGGCCCAGAACTGGCCTTTAGATTTAATAAGTTGATCCGAGCACGTAGCTTCCTATAGACTTAGCAGGCTGGTTATAGCACGAAGCGCCAGGGCGGGCTTGATATGAATTTTAAGATCTTGTGTTATGCAGACAATTAGAACGGTAAATTCATCCTACCTATCACCTACTGTATCCCATAAACAGAAATTTTTGAGGATGGTCAAGCCTGGAGGCCCGCTCTTTTCCGGATGAAACTGGACTGCAATGAGATTCCTTTTGCCGAGCACACTGGCAAAGGTAATACCATGGTCAGTTGTCCCGATAGTTGTCTCTATGTCTCTTGGGACTGGAAAATAACTGTGAACAAAATAAAATTCACTTTCTGGGGCAACACCTTTAAAGAGGGGATGCGCCCTTTTAAGTTTTACCTGATTCCAACCCATATGGGGCACCTTGAGGTTTTTGTGATCATCAGAGAGGAGAGGCATAGGAAAACGTTTTACCGTGCCGGGAAGTAATCCGAGACAGGTGGTCTGGTTTTCTTCACTCTCTTCCAGAATTATCTGCGTTCCCAGACAGATGCCTAAAAAGGGCTTATTAGATTCATAGAGATCATATATTGCCCGGTCAAGCCCAGTTCTTTTTAGATCCTGCATGGCCTGTCCTGCAGAGCCAACACCCGGGAAGATAACCCTATCGGCCCCTAATATCTCCTTTACATTATGGGTAATCCGGCATTCAAATCCGAGATGGCTTATGGCCCGAGCAACACTGCCAAGATTTCCGGCCTTATAATCAATAATGGCAATCATAATCTGGACTTACCCGCCTGCGGCGGAATATTTTTTGACATGATTAACAAGATTTTTTTATGTTCTTTATATCCTGAACATCCTGTCTAAAAAAAGGAAATTCCTATACTATGGACTTATTCCCATTCTATTGTGCTTGGCGGTTTTGAGCTGATATCATAGACTACCCTGTTAACACCTCTGACCTCATTTATGATCCGGTTTGAAAGCCTGTTCAGAAGTCTATGGGGAAGCCTGGCCCAATCTGCGGTCATAGCATCAAGGCTGGTTACAGCCCTGATGACCAAGATATGTTCATAGGTCCGTTTATCTCCCATAATCCCCACACTTTTCAGTGGTAAAAGGATTGCGAAAGACTGCCATAGTTTCTTGTAATGATTGCTTTTTTTGATTTCTGTTATCAAAATATAATCCGCCTGCCGCAAGATAGACAGACGCCTTGCTGTCACATCGCCAATAATCCTTACTGCCAGGCCAGGTCCTGGGAAGGGGTGGCGAAATATAATATTATCAGGCAGACCAAGCTCTTTACCCAAAAGCCTGACCTCATCCTTGAAGAGATGTTTTAAAGGCTCAATAAGCTTGAAGCGCATCTTTTTGGGAAGACCACCGACGTTATGATGAGATTTGATGACAGCAGATGGCCCGCCAAAGGCAGACCTGGATTCAATCAGGTCTGGATAGAGTGTCCCCTGCGCTAAAAAGCCAACCCCCTTAATCTTTAAGGCCTCCTCCTCAAATACCCTTATGAAGGTTCTCCCTATTATTTTCCTTTTCCTTTCAGGATCTACAATACCTCTCAGTGGTTCCAGGAACTTTTTTTTGGCGTTGATGGATCTCAAATTAATCTTAAAATGGCATTTGAATAAACCTCTAACCCTTTCCCCTTCCTCTTTTCTTAAAAGCCCGTTGTCCACAAAGATACAGGTCAATTGTTTACCAATGGCCCTGTTGAGAAGAATAGCTGCAACTGAGGAATCTACACCACCACTCAGCCCTAAAATGACCTTTTTTTCTCCAACTTCCTCTTTTATCTCTTCTATCGCCTTTTTAATAAAAGATTTCATCGTCCATGTCTTTTTACAGTCGGATATCCTGAAGAGGAAATTGCTTAGCATCTTCTTACCCTCAGGTGTATGGATGACTTCAGGATGGAATTGTAGGCCGTAAAGCCTCCTTTTACCATTTTCAACTGCAGCAATCCTGGTGTTTTCTGTTGAGGCCGTTATTTTAAACCCCTCTGGCAGACGAGAAGTCGAATCTCCATGACTCATCCAGCAAGGGGTTACCACGTTGATCCCATAAAAAATGCTTTTTTGATCAAGTATATTTAGCTCGGCCAGGCCATATTCTCTTTTTGATGTTCTCTCGATCTTACCATCCAAACTATCTATCATATGCTGCATGCCGTAACATATACCAAGCATGGGAATATTAAGATTGAAGATCTGAAGGTCTACTTTGGGACTGTTTTTCTCATATATACTTGCCGGTCCTCCTGAGAGTATTATTCCTTCAGGAGCAAGGGACCTAATTTGGGATATTTCGATGCCCGGGGGCTCTATCTGGCAGTAAACATGCTGCTCTCTTACCCTCCTGGCAATGAGCTGGTTGTATTGGGAACCGAAGTCAATAATTAGGATCATCTCTCAGATATCTTTCTTAAAAAATGCTTTTATAAATCAAAAAGTAACATAAGTAAATAGACTCTTAGGTAAGGACCAAGAGAGCCCTATTTCCTGATCACTACTGATAAACCGAACATTGACATTACATTATTTTTAATTTAACTTTCTCAAATGCCCTTTCCCTAAGATAGCAGAAAGATAGAACTTTTTAATCATTCTCTTTTAACTAATAAATCAGACCCCAAGATAAAATGTAGGCCACCTTTAAGGGACGTATGAAAAAAATTATAAATATCTATATTTTTAGGGAGATGATTCCTAATTTTACCACCAGCCTTATTGTATTTACCTTTCTTGTGCTTGCTGGCAGGATATTAAAGCTAACCGAGTGGATGGTCAATCATGGAATAGCCCTATCGCAAATTCTGTTAATAACCCTTTATACCCTACCCTACGTTCTGTTTTTTACGTTACCCATGGCAACTCTTTTGGCCTCACTGATCGCCTTTTCGAGGCTAAATGAAGACAACGAGATAATTGCCTTAAGGTCATCAGGAATTAGTCTATATCAGATACTTCCTCCAGTGGCCATATTTGCCATAATCAGCTATCTTTTTGCCTCCTTTATAGCTATCTACCTATTTCCTATTGGGAATCATTCTATGGCGAGACTCCTCTTTGAGGTAGCCAGGGTGAACACAACTATAGGAATCAAGCAAGGTATATTCAATGACAGTATCCCCAATATAGTGCTATATGCAAATCATATATCAGTCAAGGACCAGATAATGGAAGGAGTGTTTATTTTTGATGAGAGGGATCCAAGTATTTCCAATACCATTATTGCCCGACAAGGAAGGATAAGCACAAACCCAGAACAGATGTCCATCAATCTGCATCTCTCTGATGGGTGTAGTTTTATGGTAAGCAAGGACTTAGATTCATCCAGAAAGCTACGATTTAAATCCTATGATTTAAATATAGAACTTTCTGACATTATGCAAAAATTCTCCTCACGGATGAAAGGTGAAAAGGAGATGTCCATATCTGAACTTAGACACCACCTTAAAAAGGCCAAAAAGGGAACAGCTAAACATAATATATTAGCCATAGAATTCCAGAGGAAGTTTTCGATTCCATTTGCTTGCTTGCTTTTGGGCCTCGTTGGCCTTCCTCTTGGTTTAATGATGAGAGCAAAAGGAAGATCTTGGGGGATTGCCCTAAGTATTGTTATCTTTGTGATTTATTATATTCTGCTATCAGCAGCAGATAGTTTAGGGGAAACAGGCAAATTAAACCCTGTCTTGGCCATGTGGATACCGAACATGGTTTTGGGGGCTACCACATTTATATTATTCTGGCGAACAGCACGGGATATGTAACGAGAAAATATGAGTTATGCAAAGCCTGGAACTATTCTTGAGAATCTTTAAATTGTGCCGATTGCATGAATTTTATTGTGCATTTTGGCATTCGTTTTAACAGTTGGTTAAATGGTCTGGTTGAACATTTCCTCCGAGATGGTCCCATCAGCGACCTTGGTGACTGGTCCGATTATTGAAATCAAGAAGTCACTTGAGACGGTGACTTCAATTTTACCTCCAGGCATGTGAACTGCTATTTGAGGGTCGCACAACCCTAACTTATAGGCAACGGCTGCTGCCACACTGCTACTGCTACCAGAAGCCAGGGTATATCCTGCCCCTCGTTCCCAGATCTCGATCTGAATGTTTGCACGATCCAGGATTTTCATAAACTGAACATTCGTTCGGTTTAGAAAGCGAGGGTCTCTTTCGATTAAGGGGCCCCATTTTTGAGCCTCTTTTGATGTGATCTCATCGCGAAGAATTACACAGTGTGGATTCCCAATCGTGGCAGCACAAAAACGTAACTCCTGTCCATTGACAACGATTGTCTCGTTTATGACCTCCCTGGACGGTCCCTCGATAGGTATCTGGAGACTGTCAAAACTGACTCTACCCATGTCAACGGTGACATCTCTGCCCCCTTTGTGTACCTTGGCCTTGACCTTTCCCCCCGCAGTCAGTATTGTGAATGGCTCCTCTCGAACCAGTCCCCGGTCCCAGAGATACCGAGAGAAGATTCGCAAACCATTGCCACTTTTTTCTGCCTCGCTGCCGTCGGGGTTAAAAATTCGCAAGATAAAATCACCTTCTGAAGATATGAATGGACCAATAAGAATGCCATCGGACCCAATGCCATAATTGCGATGACAGATCAATCGGATCTGGAGAGACGTTAATTGGCTACCAACATCGGCAGGATTTAATACAATATAGTCATTGCCGAGTGCATGATATTTGAAAAATTGCATATGTGCTCCTTTGCCTTTTATGCTTATTTATTTTAGATGTATTTTTCTTTGTTCCAAAAGAAAAGATGATACATGAATAAAATCGTAGTCAGAAAAAGCCTTTTTAAATCTGTAAAATTGCTTTGTTAGCAGGACATCTACAACCCGCACTCCTACTTGAGCTATAGGAACACTTGTTCCTGCCAATAAGATCCACTGCAAGAGGTTAACATAGCCTACAGAATATGCGGGTAATCCAGAAACATTTTAGTATAACACCAGAACCAACCTGCTTGGTAATCACGTTAGCCTTTGCTACGGATGTGTTTGGAAGCTAATGTCGGCTTTTTATTGAATCCAATTGTTTCTTATTATCTGGTGCTATCTCAAAGAACTTCTCAAGCTTTTCACAGGGATATTCATTACAATAAGCACAATTCTCTAAGCCTCTTTCCATTCCGCATTTTCTGATTTCGCACACATTAAAGTAATTGAAATGACTACCGCCAACTGATTTGCAGCCATCACAATTAATATCTTCAGGTTTAATATCTGCATTATATTGCTTTGACCAGAGTTGCGCTATTTCCGCTCTCTTTTTGTCATCGTCATTTCTTGTTGCCACAAACGCCCCACATTTATGACAGCCTGAACCGCAAAAAGCTATCATTTTATTCATATGTAGCTCCTTTCATAATTATTCTCTTATTGTCTGACGCCTGAGTCAAGCTGTCCTGAGCCAGCCACAAGGCGGGTACCGAGATCAGTTTTAGCGATTTAATGTTAGGTGAGATTAGCATCTAAAAACTGATTCTTTACATCTTCTGGTACACAGTTCACCCTACAATGAAAGTAGATGCATCGGCCACATTCATTCCTTCTTATTGTTAAACCTAATACAGCCAAAGACAGAAGATATATTACTAATAAATCTTGCTGTAAGCTTAACCAATAGAGAGGAAGTAATATCAGGATTGTGGGTGCAATTAGAGACACGGCCTTTTCAAACAAGTTTAAAGGTCCAGGTCTTGATTTAAAATATTTTGGGATGCCCCAAAAAAACATGCACTTAGTCGTATTGGCACTTTGAGTATAGTGTGGACAGTGGGTACAGTAAAATCTGTATACAACAATAATAAGTAAGATGCATGCGATAATATAGAGAATTAACCACATAATGGAGTTCTTTAAAATAGCGATACACGCCGTAATAATAGGTACTGCAGCAACCAAATTCCAATAGAGATAGTCAGAAAATTCATGATGTGTCTTTAATTGGGCTTTAGATTCATTCATATTCTTTTCTCCCCTTTAGAATTTGTATATAGTTAGTGCAGTCTACTGTAGCGCTGGCCGGTTTGCCTTAGCTCGCATCCAGTTGATAGCACGTAACACAGTTGGTTGCTGAGCGATGCGCTGTTCCATTGCGAGTTTTCCTGGGCAGTTTATCATCATTATACCAATCAGGATAGTGATTAAGCCTTGGCCTGGCAACAGCAACATTGCCAGACCTGCTATGATAAAAATAATGCCGATAATATTTTTGAGAATCAGGCCTATAAGGCGTATGGCCGAATGCTGTCTATTGTAGAGACGATCTGGTTTTTGCTTCTCACGCTTGAAATAATCCGCTGGGATGCGAACAACTAAGATGGGGATCACGATCATTGTTCCTGCAAAGGTAGCCATTGAAAATGCACCTATCCACCAGAAAACGGTTTCATGAATGCGAATCCATTCCAGCATCATAGCCTTTCCTCCTATGTTATTCCGGTGAAAGTCAAGTCAAAAATTTGTGGCTATGTTATGCCTTAAATTTTGTTTAACTGTTCTTTGAAAATTCGGTAAAACCTGT
>Ga0315537_1002931_pt1 | contig 12828 bp, 8 predicted proteins | sample SalMarSW160270MG_FD_203091 | JGI IMG/M metagenome (GOLD analysis project Ga0315537, IMG submission 203091) | Salt marsh sediment microbial communities from the Plum Island Ecosystem LTER, Massachusetts, United States - Salt Marsh Sediment SW1602-70 ... | reverse complement strand
CGAGTACGCACGGCTCTGTGTGAACAGGGTTGATAATTATCTCGCAAACCAGGGCTATGAATATATTGATCTCGAGAGGATAAACGAGATAAAGGACGAGTATTACAAACTCTATGAGGAGACTCAGGGCTCTGTGAGTGTGGTTCAGCTTATTGCGCAGGCTTTGAACGCGGATGTGTATATAGTGGTTGATGGCATTGTCGAGTATGCCGGCCAGGAGGGGAATCTCCACTTCGCTTCCGCGTCAATCGATTTGAAGGCCTTTGAAAGCGCAACGGCACGGGGGCTCGGCACCGAAACCGGCTACTCGGGCAGGCTTGGACTTGCGAGCGGCAAGGACGCCGCAATGAGAAAGGCGGTGGAAACAGCGGTAGAGAAGGCGACCGAGCCTGTTATAACCCTTGCACGCTCCTACATGATGAAGGCCTACGAGAAGGGGATACGATACGAGGTGGTCGTCCAGGGACTTCCGGCCTATGATATGCTGAAGACCTTTACCGATGCGATTCGCCAGGCCCGCAACTTTAAAAGCATGAAAGAGGTTTCCGCTTCAGCCCAGCAGGCAAAGTACTACGTGTACTATATGGGGCGGAAGACGGAACTTATCGACGACGTAATGAGCAGTATCAGAAATGAAGAGGGTTTTGAAAACTTCAACGTGGTTGTTTCACGTGGTAACGCCGTTGTTTTCGGCATTGAGGAGTGAGCGGTCATTCCTGTATGATGCACGGCTGCGGTATTCTATTTACGGGAACGGAGGGTGTTTCCGAAACGGAGGGTATCTCCCATGAATAAATGGATATTGATTCGAGTACCGGTGGTTGTAGTTTTTCTGCTTTCATCGGTCTTTCTCGCTTCATGCTCGAAGAAGAGTCTTGTCGAGGTGAAGCCGGTTAAAAAGGCAAAGGTCGGTGAGGAATTTGTTGTGCAGAAAAGCGAGAGCAAGACACCGAAATGGACCGAAGACCCCGAATTTCAGGTTGTGAAGGAGAAAGGGGAAAAGGTCATCTACGTAACGGCTGAGATATACGGACAGAAGGAAAAGCGGGCGGCTGAACGGATAGCGGAGAGCGAGCTCAGAAAAAAAATTGCGGAAGGCATCAAAACGCTCGTTCAGTCCCAGTTCGGAGAAGCAATGAAGGGAACGAATGAGACCTATTCGGAATCTTTCAACAGCTATGTCGTTACCGTTGCGGAGAACATTCCCGTTGTGGGACTTATTGTCACCAACACCTACTGGGAAAAGATACAGAGGGTCAAATCCGAGAACGAGGTGGAATATATCTACAGGGTAATTAAACGCGGAAAGATGCCCTATAATAACTACACAGCGGCACGGGACAAGGCCTGGCAGGATGTGATCAACCGGGCTGCAACCGAGGATGAAAAACAGCAGCTCCGAAGGCTTGTTGAGGAGATGAAGCAGGGTGATTCTGTGTAAAAGCATATTAGCGCATCGGGGAACGATTACAATATGAAAAAACGCTGGATGGGTTGGAAAAAAGCGCTGGGTTTGCTGTTTCTGACTGCATTTATCCTATTGACGTTTCTTGCCGGCTGTGCATCGTCAAAGGCTGTACGAACAACGGACCGGGGATCGAAAAAAGGGAAGAAAAGCGGTGTGCCGGTTCGTGTGGAGGCTTCTCAAAAAAAGGTCCCGTCATGGATAACAGAGATTCCTGAGGATGAAAATTATTACTACTATGTCGGCACCTCGAAAGATGCAGCGAGTTTCGACAAGGGGAAAAAAGGCGCACTGGCAGATGCCCTTTCGCAGGTTGTTGCCACCATCGGGATAAAGGTTACTACGAGCTCGACGGTTGAAGAAAAATACTTTGCCGAGCAGTATGAGACTACCCTGCAGTCAGAGCTTTTTACAGAGGGAAAGGCCAGGCTCCAGGATGCGGAGCTCAAAGAGATCTACTATGAAAAGTATGAGAACCCCGACGGTAGTGCATTCTTTCGCGTCTGGGTGCTTTTAAAGTACGGAAAGGAAGATGTTCGGCAGGAGCAGGCCCGTCTTGAAGAGATACTGAAGCTGAAGTACGGCGAGGTAACGGGGCTTGAGGAAAAGGCCCGGCAGCAGGAAAAAAACGGCGAGCTTTTCAAGGCGGTGAATTCATACATCAATGCGAGTGCTGCATCGCTTAAAATCGACGACGGCGACGTATTTTTCGACCGCAATCTGGTATGGGCATCCGAAGTTTTGCTCAGAATACAGCTTCAGAAATTCGGAGAGGATCAGGTCGGGTTTGTGGGGGAGCAGCTTGAGAGGCCGTTGGAACTGAAGGTCTTCTTTCTCAGGAATGAGACGCAAATTCCCCTTTCCGGTGTACCGGTGGTCTTTTCCTACAGGGTGCCGAAAGTGAAATCCGCCGGCTACAAGCAGATTGTGACACACACAGCTACCGACGAAAACGGCATTGCTTCCCTGCAGATTGATATTGTGTATGAAGTCAACGAGAGAAACCGGGTCGATGCGCGCATAGACCTTCAGCCCGTACTCACCCGTCTCGAGGCTGCACCGGACAGGTACAGGGAAAGCATCGATGCGTTCAGGGATGTAGCCGGAAAGAAAAGAACGAGCTTTTATTTTGTTTCCGATACCCATGCGCGGCTGATAAAGACCGCGGTCTATTTTTTACAGCTCGATATCGACGGCAGACCCCTTGCAAAACCTGTTGCAGCTCCTGTGTTTTACGATGTGCTGTACAAAAAGAAGTTTCTGATTCGTGTGCTCGATATCAAACCTGAGCAGGTTCTCGAAAAATCGTCCGAACAGGTACTTGAAATACTCGAGAATAGTTCCGGAAAAAATGTAAAGAGAATACTGTATGGGAGCATTCAGATAACCGGATTCGATGAGATATCGGCCTTTCAAACGGCAAGGGCCGAGGCAGTCGTGCACCTCTTCGACCGGGAAACGGAAAACATTATACGGACATGGCAGGCCACGAGAACCGGCACCGGAAAAACAAAAGATGAAGCGAGTCGAAATGCGCTTATCGAAATGGGAAGGTCCCTCGGGGAGATGCTGTCAGACACGATGCCCTGAATGGCAATCTTGATACATTAAGATTGATAATATCGTAGTGCATGATCACGGAGTGCTGCTTCTTTTTTATCAACCCTCTCCCCCTGGGCGATATAGCATTCAAGATTTTATACTCTTCCGGTTCGGTTTTAATATTCTTTTTGGACTTATGTAAATTTTTCCTATGAAATTTTCCCACTTTTCAATATTTTAATAAATCTTGACAAAATATGACGATAGTTATAATATTAAATAAAAGGTTATATATTTTAGACGACTCCCCGGCAACAATGCCGGTTAGGCAGCCTATACGGCTGCCTTTTCTTTTGGAAAAATGATGAATAACCGAAGCATAATTTATATCGATGGATTTAACTTATATTATGGTGCAGTAAAAGACACACCGTGGAAATGGCTTAATATTGAAAAATATTTTACTTTATTACGTCAAGATGACAATATCCGATTCATAAAATATTTTACAGCCAGAATTCAAGGTTCACATAAACCAAATCAAGATGCATACTTAAATGCTCTTAATACTCTTAACAAGGTAGATATTATTTACGGTTTATTTAAATTTAAGCCCGTTAAGTGCTCAGTCAAACAATGTACTTTCTCTGGCTCTAGAATATTTAATGTCCCAGAAGAAAAGAGGACTGATGTAAATATAGCAGTTCATATGATCACTGACGCTATCAATAACAATTGCGATAGATTTGTTATAGTAAGTGGTGATTCAGATCTAGTCCCTGCAGTAAGAACAGTAAAAACTCTCACAAAAAATAAAACAGTTATGGTGTATGTACCAGCTAGAAATAAAATTAGAGGAGCTGCTAGAGAATTACGAAAGGCATCTGATAAACATAGGACTTTACCAAATGCCCTTTTATCGAAAGCGCAATTTCCAGAAACCGTCCCTGATGGGAAAGATGGAGATATTAATAAACCATTAACTTGGTAAGCCCAATATTTTATAGGTTAAAAATGATAAAATTGGCAACGCCGGGCACCTTCGGGAGAATCGGGGCTAAGATAGAATTTATGGAAGTGAAACGCTTATCATCACAGAAAATATTAAAAGGACGCGACATCAAATTCGTCACTTATGATTGGATTGGAGTTCATAGTGGCTATCTGGGTGACTTCAGCTATCGTACGCATGCCGACTTTTACCATGACTACTGTGACCTGGAGGGTATCGACCCCAACGAGTACGAAGGAACTACCCGTGAGAGATTTGAAACTATACTAGACAAAGCAGAACCCTACATTAAGGCCTGCATTCTTCGTGGTGTGTTAGAGAAATACCCAGCTGAATCGGAGGAGCATCGTACTGAATCACGGTACAAAAGGATGCTTGAATTGATAAAAAAGTGCGAAGAAGCAAAAATTGTTTCACTCGTAAAACCCCCAACAACTAGCGAAGTGGTAAGATTGGCACTGGATGATGCCAGCACACTTATTGCAAACGATAAACCTGTGAGCGCTGTTGATCGGACACACACAGCATTCCATGGATTCTTGCGCACTATATGCGACGAGCAAAATCTTCAATACGGTACAAATCCATCCGTTACGAAACTCTTTAAGATAATTCGACAAAACTCACCAAAACTACAGCCAAAGGGCATTTTTTCGAATGAGATAGATCGAATTCTCAACTCAATGTCTTCCATTGTTGATGCAGTAAACACGCTTAGAAATCGTGGGAGTGTAGCTCATCCAAATGAACGCCTGTTATCGGCAGAGGCTGCTTTATTATGCATTAATTCTATTCGAACTCTATTTCAGTTTCTTGATAGTAAATTGCGAACGAATAGAACTAAATAAGCTTTATTTGAGTAAACGATATACTTAGCATAACGTGGGAGCCTGTCGAAAAACTCTGTTTTATAGGCTCTTCCTCACTCGTTTACGCCAACCCCCACCACTTGCGCGACAGAGCAGTAAATATTTTTCATTTTAATTTCTATATTTTCATAAGATTTGCTCTAATCATTCCGGTGGGATACAATAATCAATGATAAAATTTACAACTTCGAGCCCCTTAAGAGAAAGGCACCGGCCAATTTGTAAGGATGATTATTAGAAATGGAAGATGTTGCAAACATAGAGGAGAATAATATAGGTCTCTTTGGATTTTTAGAATACCCAAATAATATAAATTTCGTAGGTGGATTTATAAATGTAGTTAAAGATTATAATGAAGCGTTGGCATTTATTAATAGTATTAAGCATGAAAATGGTTTTATATATCCTCCTGAGGTTCATAAAGTCACATATGATAATAATCAAACAGCAAAAAAAAATCCAAACACAAAACGTCCAGCTCTTTTATATAAATTGCCACCATCACACTGCTTGGAATTTAAAAGCGAACATGACAATATTAATTTTAGAGAAGGTGCTGGATCATTTATTATAAATCTGTTGTCTTACCTTTTTGGCACACGTTTACAGTTTTACGATTGGTTTTTTGATTCAAGAATAGCCATAAAACGTCAGCATCCAATTGTTTTTTCAAATATAGTATTAGAAAAATTTTTGTCACACTCATTTAATAAATGGAAAGGATGGAATTCTGATTATCAAAAATTATTTACAAACATATTGTTTATGCATTCTCGATCGTCATCATATCAATGGGATTGGGAACGTTTTACAATTGAATATATGGTATTTGATGGTCTGTTTAAATGTGCTGACAGTATTTACAATTTTAAGAACAAGCTGAAGAAAAAGATTACTCATAAGGAACGTTTTGAAGTTCTGTGTAACTTTTTTGGAATCCCTTTCTTAAAAAATGAAGTTGTACTAATTTATAAATTGAGAAATGAACTGTTCCATGAAACTTTATATAATGGTTCCACTCCATGTAGCTCTTTAACTCGTGAATCATATTATGCTCCGTGCTATTTAAGAAAGCTAAATCAAAGACTTATACCTGCTATATTGGAATATAAGAATGATTATATTGCTACTGAATGGAATACTCGATTTCCATATGCTTTTGATTAAGCTGTATTGAAAATAATATAGATTGCCGGTGTCCTTTGCATAACTCGGTATAGCCACTTCGGGCGCCGGCATGCCCTCGGCCCTAATTGGCTCCTTTAGTATAGATTGCTTCTTTAGAAGTTTCTTCTTTATAAGATTGCTTTACAGCTTGTTCGGTTTTGACCGCGCCCCCCTTCGGCAACATAAGAAAAATTTCAGAGTGCTCATAATCCCATTGTGGTTGCCTCACAGCACCCCCACCTTCCGTCATCCGTGCCGGAAGGTGGGTTTTATGTCGTGGCCACGATGGCCACGACATAAGGCGCGCCTCCCCTTCGTTTTTTGTAAAAAAGATAGTGAATAGATAATCCATAAACATCTTGAAACTCCAAAGTTTCAATTTCCTGAGTATGCCGCAAGTAAAAAGTAAATAAACCGAAGAACCCAATTAAGGTAGAGTTTTTCTGATTTTGAAAATAGATTTTCAACGGCATTGCTTTGCGTGGTTTATATAGTATTTAGGCTTCTATATATCCGTACATATCTCCTGGAAGTCCTTATTTGAGAATAATCAATAAAAGTTCAATTTTTTTTCAATCAACTTGAATTAATAGAAGAAATACGATAATATACAGGTGAATTAAAAGGTAAATTGGCTAATATACTATTTTATTGGTGTATATCACTTCATTTTGGAGTGATAAAAAGCATAAAGCATATCATAGAAAATGATAGGCGGATAAACAATAAAAGAGCGATATCATGATAGATAAAGGGAATGGGAAGGGAGCTAATCTCGGATTCGAGGACAAGCTATGGGCAGCTGCTGATAAACTGCGCGACAATATGGATGCATCCGAGTATAAACACGTCGTTCTCGGCCTCATTTTCCTCAAGTACATTTCCGATGCCTTTTCTGAAAAATATAAATGGCTGATAAAGGAGAGTTCGAATCCAAAGAGCGAGTACTTCATCAGGGAAGAACAAGCTTGCTACGGCGTTGCCGAAGACCGTGATGAGTATCTTGCCGACAATATCTTCTGGGTCCCACCCGAAGCGCGTTGGGATTACCTCCAGAAAAACGCCAAGCGCCCAGAGATCGGCAAGCTCGTTGACGACGCTATGAACGCAATCGAGAGGGACAACAAGACCCTCAAAGGTGTCCTCCCAAAGGGCTACGCCCGCCCGGCCCTCAACAAGGTCCGTCTCGGCGAAATCATAGACCTGATCGCCACCATCGGTCTGGGCGACAAGGAGAGCAGGCAAAAGGATATCCTCGGACGTGTATACGAGTACTTTCTCGCCCGGTTCGCCGCTGCCGAAGGTAAGCTTGGCGGACAGTTCTATACGCCCCAGTGCGTGGTCAAGCTCCTGGTCGAGATGATTGAGCCCTACAAGGGTCGCGTTTTTGACCCCTGCTGCGGATCTGGCGGCATGTTCGTTTCGGCCGTAAAGTTCGTTCAGGCTCACGCCTCAAACAATGGCAACGGGAAAAAGTCCAAGGTCCGCCTTCAGCGCGAGATTTCCATCTACGGCCAAGAATCCAATTACACAACTTGGCGGCTGGCCCTGATGAATTTGGCCATCAGGGGTATCGACGGCGATATCCGATGGGGCGATAGTTTCCTCGACGACAAGTTCAAGTACCTCAAGGCCGACTTTATCCTCGCCAATCCTCCCTTCAACATGGAGGACTGGGGTTACAGTAAGGTCAAGGATGATGTGCGCTGGAAGCGGTTCGACCAGCCCTCGGGCAATGCGCAGTTTTCTCTGCCGCCCGGCGGTCGGCGTAAGCAGAAGGACGGCTCCTTCATCCACGTGGATGGTGGTAACGCCAACTACGCCTGGATTCTCCACTTCATACATCATCTCGCACCACACGGCACAGCCGGATTCGTTTTGGCCAACGGCTCGCTCACCAGCAACAGCTCTGGAGAGGGCGACATTCGCAAAGCGATAATAGAGGCCGACATGGTTGATTGTATCATCGCGCTTCCGGGCCAGCTTTTCTACACCACGCCCATCCCCGCGTGTCTCTGGTTCCTGACACGCAACAAGGGCGCGGACAAGCAGCGCGGCTTCCGCGCCCGGCACGGCGAGACGCTCTTCATAGACGCCCGCAAGATGGGGGTTCTCGTAGACCGAACCCATCGCAATTTCCCCGATGAGGAGATCGCAGAGATTGGACGCATCTACAACGCGTGGCGCGGTAAAGAGGACGCAGGGAAATGCGAAGACAAACCTGGTTTTTGCAAGTCCGCCACGCTGAAAGAAATCCAGGCCCACGGCTATGTCCTGACCCCCGGCCGCTACGTCGGTACAGAAGATATTGAGGACAACGGCGTGCCCTTCGAGGAGAAGATGGCTGAACTCTCCGCAGAGCTTTATGAACAGATGGCCGAGGCCGAGGAACTCGACGCTGCCATGCGTCACAATCTGGAGGTGCTTGGTTATGGCGAATGAGTGGAGATTACGACCCTTGGAAGAAGTAGCCCACGTTGTCATGGGGTATTCGCCGAAGGGCGATACCTATAACAACGATGGCGAAGGTGTCCCACTGCTTAATGGTCCAACGGAGTTTGGCCCGCATTCTCCACATGTGACCCTGTTCACGACTGCTCCGAGTCGGTTTTCGGGGCGGGGAGACATTCTGTTTTGTGTGCGGGGATCGACAACCGGGCGGATGAACTGGGCGGATAAAAGATATGCCGTTGGACGAGGTATCGCAGCCATCCGTGCCAAGACGAACGTAGAGGACACGTACTTTATCTACTGCTGCATCCGAGAATTCATGCAACGGCTGCTTTCTCTAACTTCCGGTTCGGTGTTCCCGAACCTATCAACCGGTGACATCAACGGGTTTGAGATTCCATGGCCCGAAAAGCCAGTCAGAGGAAGCATAGTTTACATTCTGCGCACGCTGGATGACAAGATCGAGCTGAACCGGCGGATGAACCGGACGCTGGAGAAAATGGCGGCGGCTGTCTTCAAGAGCTGGTTCATCGACTTCGACCCCGTTCGTGCCAAGGCCGAAGGCCACGATCCCAACCTACCCAAAAAAATCGCTGCCCTCTTCTCGGACTCCTTCGAAGAGTCGGAACTGGGAGATGTTCCGAAGGGGTGGAGGGTTGGCCCGCTTACTGAAATCGCCATACTACAAACCAAGACCGTTCAACCAAGTAAGCAGCCAGATACCCTGTGGGAGCACTATAGCATCCCAGCTTTTGATGAAGGTCGCCAGCCGAAGTGGGAACGAGGCGACACGATAAAGAGCGGGAAGTACGCAGTCCCACATGTTTGCGTTCTTGCGTCAAAGCTCAACCCGCAATTCCCACGAGTATGGCTGCCTGAAGTTACCAACGTAGAAACTGCGATATGTTCGACAGAGTTTATGCCTTTCGTACCTATCCAAGGATATTGGCGACCATATCTTTATGAGCTTTTAAAGTCATCGACAATCCAAGAGGGAATCCTGGCACGAGTATCTGGTTCGACCGGTAGTCGCCAACGGGTGAAGCCTAAGGATATCGCAGTGATGACGGTTGTAATTCCACCTCATGATGTAATCAACACTTTTTGCAGCTTGATTGAAGGGCTTCACAGGAAGTTATTGGCCAACCGGCGAAACTCTTTGACTCTATCCCGCACTCGTGATCAGCTTCTACCAAAGCTGTTGAGCGGCGAACTTACAGTTCCGGATGCAGCAACATTCACTGAGGAGATGGTAAGATGAACTTTCCTATAGGCTCAGTTTGGAGAATCTGGGACCTTCACGTCCACACACCTCATTCTGTTTTAAATAATGACTTCCCTACCGATTTCGATGAGTACGCAAAAGTTCTTCTCCAAAAGGCAGTAGAGCGCCAGATAGCAGTGGTAGGCGTTACGGACTATTTCACCATTGAGGGATACAAGCGGTTACGCACTTTGATAGATGATAAAGAAAGATTGAATACCTTATGTGGTGAAGAAATAGCTGACTCTGCCCGCAAGATCCTTCTTTTACCAAACATCGAACTTCGTACAAATACCATCGTGCGTGATCCCCAAGGACGAGACAGCCGAGTCAATTTCCATGTAATTTTCTCGGATTCTGTTACTCCTGAACAAATCGAGGAGGATTTTCTTCACGAAGTGAAGTTCACTGTGGAAAGCAACCCCGGCAGTGCTGATGAAAAGTGGTCTTTGACTACGCGTAATTTGGAGCAACTTGGCCAGCGGCTAAAAGAACAGCATGAACCGTTTAATGAAAAAAACGATCTGTATGTGGGGATGATGAATGCAGTAGTCGATCACGGGGAGGTTAGTGCTATCTTGGAGAGAAAATCTTCCATTTTTCTAAACCGTTATCTTCTTGCGCTGCCAGCCGATGAAAATTTATCTGAATGCAGTTGGGATGGCCAGGGGCATCTTGCTCGAAAGGTCATGATCCAGAAGTCACACTTCCTGTTTTCAGCGAACCCTGGCACGCGCGAGTTCGGTTTGGCATACCGCCATCCGTCAAAAGATGCGTTTGAATCTGAGTTCAAGAGCCTGAAACCCTGTGTGCATGGTTCTGATGCTCATGATTTAGACAGTCTTTTTGAGCCTACAGAACAACGATACACGTGGATCAAGGCAGATCCCACCTTTGCCGGTCTAATGCGCATTTTAAAGGAACCGGATACACGAGTTTTCATTGGAGCTGAGCCTCCGGCTTTGGCAAAGCAACGAGCTAACACAATAAGATTTTTTGACAAGATATCCATTTCAAAGAATGCCGACTCGGATCTTCTTGAGCACTGGTTTGATGTTGATATACCCATCAATACAGGACTTGTTGCCATCATTGGTAACAAAGGTAGCGGCAAGAGTGCTTTAGCTGACACGATGGGTCTTATTGGGAATTCACAGAACGAGAACTATTTTTCATTCCTGAACGAAAAGAAGTTTCGTCAGATCCGAGATAATAAAGCAGCACATTTCGAAGCACAGCTTCATTGGCTTTCAGGTGCTATCAATAGATGTACTTTGAATGATCGCGTTGATCCATCATCCGTGGAAACGATTAAATACATCCCGCAAAATTATCTTGAGGCAATCTGTAATGAAGTGGCCAGTGGAGAGGATAGTGATTTCGACAAAGAACTCAAAGCCGTGATTTTTTCGCACGTGGAAGAAGAAGATCGTCTTGAATGCGAGACCTTTAATGAGTTGATGGAATTTCGAACAAATGAATGTCGTGAACACATTGAACTTCTTAAACGGCAACTACATGATGTGAACACCAGGATTGCAGCGTTGGATATTAAGTTAGCTGATGAGTACCGGCGGGCACTTGAGCAGCAGTTGCAGCATAAACAAGAGGAACTTAAGGCACACTTGAGGGCGAAACCGGAGGAAGTTCGGCAACCGGACAAGGATCCGGTGGTGGAGGACCAGAATACAAAACTTGCTGCCGCTATTCAGCAATTACGGGATGAACTCGAAAAAGCTGAAGCTGAGCTAACCGCAATCAATGACAAAAACAAGCAATGCCTACGAAGAAGGGCAGTAGCAGAAAAACTACAAGCCAAGATAGAAAATCTGCAACGTATATTCGATGCATTTGTGACTAACTGCCCAGAATGTGAAGAACTAGGTATTAACTTGAGTGACGTTATCACTTTTAAGGTAAACCTGAAGACCATTACAGAGATAATTGCGGATGCAAAAGCAGAAAGCCAGGAACTTGTTAAGAAACTATTGGTAGAAGAGGAAGGAACGCCAGCGTTTTTCCAAAAGGCCTTATTAGCTGAAATTGAGAATAAGCGCCAGGAAATGGATGTACCAAATCAGCGTTATCAGCAGTACTTGGAGCAACTATCATTGTGGGAGGCAAAGAAAAAGGAAATTGAAGGAGCGAATAGCATTCCTGACAGTCTGAAGTATATTGATAACCAATTGAAACAACTCGAGCATCTCCCAACCAAACGAAATCAACTCGAGGCAGATCGAAAAGAAACGGTTCATGCCATATATGTCGAGATATCCAAGCTCGCAGCGACATATGAGTCCCTATACAGCCCGATTGAGCGCACCATTGCTCAAAACCCCCTAGTAAACGAGGGGTTACAGATCGGCTTTAGTGTTCAAATCGTTCAAGAGAATTTCGAAGAGCGTTTTTTTGCTATAGTGCACCAGGGCCGTCGCGGAACCTTTTGCGGTGTGGAGGAGGGACAGAAACGTCTCCGACGGATGATTCGGGAAACTGATTTCTCCACACCTGAGGGTGTTTATGAATTTGTCACGAGAATTGACGAAGCTCTTCGGCATGACCAACGTGAACAGGATAAGCCAAAGGTTCTGGTCACAGAGTTGACTAGGAAAGGGAGCAATCCTGTCGATATTTACAACTTTGTCTTTGGCCTGGATTACCTTTCTCCCCGGTATGCTCTCACGTGGGGAGGTCGTAACCTTGAGGGACTTTCTCCGGGTGAACGTGGGGCACTTCTGCTTGTATTCTATCTGCTTGTTGATAAAGACACTATACCGCTTGTGATTGACCAACCGGAAGAGAATCTGGATAACGAATCTGTCTTCAGAATGCTTGTCCCGTGTATCAAACAGGCCAAGGAGCGCCGTCAGGTAATCATTGTCACTCACAACCCAAATCTTGCGGTTGTTTGTGATGCTGACCAAGTCATTTACTCGGAAATGGATAAATCCGAAGGCAATCGTATTACCTACCAAACTGGCGCAATTGAGAACCCAACTATTAATCAGCACATTGTCGATGTCCTTGAAGGAACACGCCCTGCATTCGATGTGCGTGA
>Ga0315537_1002928_pt1 | contig 12835 bp, 5 predicted proteins | sample SalMarSW160270MG_FD_203091 | JGI IMG/M metagenome (GOLD analysis project Ga0315537, IMG submission 203091) | Salt marsh sediment microbial communities from the Plum Island Ecosystem LTER, Massachusetts, United States - Salt Marsh Sediment SW1602-70 ... | reverse complement strand
CACCACACGGCGTTGCGATTGGTCTGCCCGGATCGACCGGTGGTTTTTTGGGATCCCGGCGGCAGTTATGGCCATACCTTTCCCGAAGACGTAAGAACCAAGGATCTGATAACAGTCAACCCCCCTGACCTGGAGATGTACTTACAGCAGCACATCTGGAATCGCACCAGCGTAGAGGTAGAGGTTTTTGAATGGGAGCTGCCACCAGAGTATGCCCGTGAGTTATACGATGTACTCGTCAACGGGACTGACAAAGATCATCCCGCGGGCCGGTTTACCACGACCACGTTAGGAGCGTTTTGTACCTTTAAAGTCAGCGACTTTTTACACCGCTTTGCAGGAAAGACGATGATTGTGCCCAAACCTTTTTTCTCTCCGCATAATCTTGCAAAGGTGCTGTATACCCAGTCACCCAAGCGCGTGCTTTCCTTCCGCCGGGATAAGCAAATGGTATATGACCCCTCTACCATTATTAACCCTCCGCCCTAATCATAAAGCTCTGTTCCTCCACAGGGGCCTTTTTATTGCCTGGGGAATGTGGTAGATATGTAAAAACCCATAAGGATAATGAAATGAGCAAGGCCGACCACAAGGTTCGAAAATCGAGTTCGAATACTCGGAAGCTGTATAATGCCATCACGGACGTAGCGGGTATAGAGGTCGGCCATTGTACCGATATCGACAACCTAACCGGCACCACGGTTATCCTGACCCGGGGCGGGGCGGTTGCCGGGGTCGATGTCCGCGGTGCCGCCCCGGGCACCAGGGAAACGGACGCCATCAATCCGATCAACCTTGTAGAAAAAGTTCATGCCGTAGTCCTGACCGGCGGCAGCGCCTACGGGCTCGCTGCAGCGGACGGCGTCATGGGTTATCTGGAGGGGCAGGGCATCGGCTTCCCCCTCGGCGAGGGTAATGTCGTGCCCATCGTGCCTGCCGCCGCGCTCTTCGATTTAGGGCGAGGGGGCACCTCCTTTTCAGGAAGGCCGGTTGCCGCATTCGGCCGCACGGCCTGTGAGGGGGCAAAAACAGGAGCCGTTGAGCAAGGCAATGTCGGGGCCGGGACGGGTGCGCTCACCGGCATCCTCATAGAGAACGAGTTAAAAGGCGGCATCGGGACGGCAAGCATTGACCTCGACAACGGCGTAGTCGTCGGCGCCCTGGTGGCGGTAAATGCAGGGGGCAGCCCGGTGAATCCAGACACAGGCGAGTTCTATGCCGCATTCCTGGAAATAAATAACGAATTCGGCGGACTCAAGCCTGCATCGGCGGCGCCGTTGCAGGCCGGTAAAGATCAAGCAAGCACCCATAAGCCGCCTACTACTATAAGCAACACAACCATTGCGGCTGTCGCCACCAATGTAGAGCTGACCAAGGCACAGGCAACGAAGGTCGCCCAGATGGCTCATGACGGGATAGCCAGGGCGATCCGGCCCGCGCATACGATGTTTGACGGCGATACCATCTTTGCCCTTAGTACGGGAGAGAGGGCAATCGCCGATCTGGAAGGGGAGGGAATGTGGGGTGATACGGCGGCACGGATCAATACGATCGGATCCGCCGCCGCGGATACGCTCGCCAGGGCGATCATCCATGGGATGCTGGCTGCCGAAAGTATCGGCGGCATGCAGAGCTATACTGATCGGTATGGCCACTGAATCGGATAGATACACAAACTAAAGCCCAAGGCACTCAAAAACGACGTGATAAGGAGGGTTTTATGAAAGGGTATAAAAAGATTCTCGTCCCCCTGGACGGCTCGGAAACGTCCGAGGCCATTCTCCCGGAGATCGGGAAGCTGGCATCTACCTTTAAGGCAACCATCTCCCTGTTGTATGTCGTACCCATCCCGATCATCCCTGGAGGCATAGAACCCGTCGTCAGCTACCAACCCATTACCGATACCCTCATCAAGGACGCAGAGGCCTACCTCCGCAAGATTGAAAAACGCCTGAAGGGAAAGGGGTTCACGGTGGAGAGCCACCTGCAGCAGGGAAATGAGGCGCAGCGGATCCTGGAGCATGCCGAGGGCGAGGATATCGACCTCATCGCCATGTCTACCCACGGGCGCAGCGGGGTGAGCCGGTGGCTGCTGGGAAGTGTAGCGGAAAAGGTCATCCGTCACGCAACCAAACCCATATTGTTGGTCCGCTCCGCTTAATAGGCAAAAGGGTTCATGAGATACGTCACAAACAAGACCTTGTGATCAGGCGACACCGCTTTTAAAACACGCCTTTTGTGCTTGAAATTGAGAGAATAAGCATTAGTTTTATAGTATGTCAAAATTCTAGAGAGAGGAACGACAATATGGTTACAGCAACGGAGATGGCTCAAAAGAAGATCGAACAAATTTTAAAGGAGAAACAGGACGCGCCGCAGTCAGTGCGTGTTTACCTCCAGGGAGGGGGGTGAGGCGGGCCTTCCCTGAGTTTGGCTCTGGATGAGCCATCGGATACTGATACGGTGTTTACCAACGGCGGCACGCAATATATCATTGAAAAAGATTTGCTCACAAGGACCGGCACGGTTACCATCGACTACGTCAACGAGGGATGGCAGAAGGGCTTCACCCTCAGTGCTGAAAACCCTCTAGGGGAGGCCTGTTCTATAGGCGGATCGTGTGCAGCCAAGGGGTCGTGCTCATAAGAGCACAATGGGTCAGAGCGGTGTAAGACATGAAATATAAGACGTAGATAACAGCCCCTTCCGCTATAATCATTAAAACCTGGCCCCTTCACCGGGGCCTTTTTATTGATGGGGGAAGGTCTCTGCATCAGAGGTCCCGCGATGGCGTAATCACGATGCGATCCCTAACCATATCAAAAATAAAGGAAGGGGGTCAAATCCCCACAGCCTGTGTCGGTTTTGACCCCCTTCAGCTCCATCCGTGCTAGAAGCTAGTACGTACTATGTGAACGATGCCCACCAATAGGACCTTATTTCCCCTTCCTCTCACCTTTAGTAAAATTCTACTATTATAATTTTAATAATAAAAGTCAAGGGTAAATTGGGGAGGTTCTGGAGGGGGTCTTTTGGTTGCCCGGGGAATATGGTAGATTGGTGAGGTTTTATTACAAGTGCTACGGAGGGGTATGAGGGGGCGCAATCTTTGATCGACTCCTTGCCCGTGCGAGCGCTTCGCGGAGAACCTCTATGAAGAAGATGTCCCTGATCTCTGTTCGATTTAAGGAGATGCCCTTTGCCCTCAAGTTCATCTTTTTCCCCTACTGCCTTATAGGGGCTATTGTTTTTATCGTGACCTCGTTCATTCCTTCTGTAGAATTCGAGCTTGAGGGGAAACAGGTCTCGTGGTCAGAATGGTGGGGCTCGGGGGCGGCTCCGTTCTTTATCATCATTGGTGTTCTCCTTCTTATATCCGCCATCGGCTTGTATAGGAAAAAACACCGCGCGCGTATTACGCTAATTACGGCTTTTGTTGTGGGCCTGCTGTTCATCGGGATATTTGAAATACCTACCAAAGGGGGTGCGGTTGTTACAGGAATCTTGTTTCTTTTCCTGGTATGGTATTTCTTCGTGAAGAAGAGCGTGAGGAATTATTTTGGATTGAACAAAAGAGAAAGGGCGGTATCTCGTGGTAAGGGTTAGGATATTCTGTGGATGTTCTCTCAAGACGATGGGGATCAGGCCTTTGGTTGACGAACCGAAGCAGACGGGGTGAAGCTATTTTTATTACTGATCATGATCGTGGTATCGTTATTAATATTGATCTGCCAAAGAGTACGTTGAGCAGTATAATATCAGGGTAGCTGCGTATTGTTTGCGTTCCATCCAAATTGACTACTACCCAATCAAAGACGTGACCTGTTGTGCCCTTTCTTGCGCCCTCTACTCCCACTAAAACTCATATCGAAGTCCTACTAATAGGCCGTGAGCTTGATAATTTCCGCGAAACTCTCCATGGTATTTTAATGACGCGCTCAAGCCGCCTTTGCTTATGAACGTTAAACCTGCGCCGACGGTCGCTCCGTGCCGTTCAACATCCTGACCCTGGACAGAAAACGAAGTGCCTGGCGCAGCGGCAAAAGAGGCAGTAATCATGCGATCGTCAACATCAAAGTCATAATTCCACGCCGCACTTATTTCCGGGATAAGGCTGCTCTTCTTGATTCGAAAGACTCGCGTAAAGCGGGCGCCCAATTCGGACACCAACGAATCGGTTTGACGGCTCTCAACCCTAACACCACCTGCACCGGATTCCCTGAAGCTTTCTTCATCCAGGTAAATGTAGTGCAGGGAGACAAAAGGCTGGATGATCCAGTTCTTGATGTCAACGTTGTAGCCGCCTTCCGCAAATGCGGAGTATGTATCACCACTGTGGTCGCTGGACGCCGTACTCTGCAATGGTCCAATCACGATATTCCGCTCATTGTCATAGCTCTGCCTTCCGTACGAAAGTGCCGCGTCCACATACATCCGCCTGGTAAAGTAACTGCCGTACAGTGCGCCGAATATCGTATCGATATCGCCGTTGCCCCGAGCCCCGTCTAGATCAACGTCGGTGTAGGAATACCCGATGCCGATACCTGCAACAAACCGAGTCCCGAACGTGCGATCAAGGCCGAGCGTTGCTCCATAGACATTATACCGATAGCCGTTAAAACCGTCCGTTTCATCCTGGTCACCCCTTTTTCCAAAACCATCGAGCCATACGCTATATGTGGCTTTTTCCGGAGTCAGTTCGCCCGTTCCAATAAGCTGGCCTATGCTGGCATCTGAACCATTATAGGCGAGCAAAATCTGGTCTCTATCCGCATGCTTTGGCGCGCTGCCCGCCAATCTCAGGGGTGAGCGTATGCTGTGTATGCGTTTAAGCAGGGTTTGGGTATACTGCTGAGTAATAACAGAGGTGGTTTTCGTATAGATGTCATAGGAATCTGGGCTCATCTGATCGTATGCAGACCCGAGGCTCTGCATATCGGGCGTTCTGAAAAGCGCGTCAACAAAGGGTGCAAAGCTCGCCGAGCCGCCCGCAAGCTGAATGGCGTTGACGGCATTAGCGATCGCCGTCTGATTAGCATTGAGACCAGCAGAGGGAGGGTTGAAATCAACGCTTGTACGGAGCATTACATCCGTTGCATTGGGGTAAAGGAGCTCATAAGTAATAAGGGCCGATGGCTGAAAGTCGAGGCTCAGTCCCAAATCGCTAACGCCGCCCGCACCCGAGAGAAAGGTAATCTGCTGAGTGCCGGGGGTGCTCCATCCGGCATTGAGAATGTTGATATAGGCCTTGCCGGCAAGATCCGCTGTTCCGGACACATTAAGAAAGTCGACCATGCCACTGTCGAAATCCAAATCCACGGCACAGGTCCCTGAGTCTGCCTGCATCAGATTGCCGGTGAGGCCTGTGGTGAGGACGATTCCTGAGCCGCCAGGGGAGAACATGCCGGAATTAGAAAGAGTGCCACCCTCGAGATTAACCGTTGCCCCGGCGTTAAATGTCCCGCCCACCATGTTGTTGAACGCGTGGCTGCCGGCGCCCAGATTTATATTTCCCGTGATGGTGCCGTAGTTGTCAATGGTCTCGTTACCGGTTCCGCCAACAATCGCTGTTCCGCTCAAGGACGAAATACTCCCTCGGTTGGTGAGCGTGTTATTGTTTCCCCCGTCCATATATATACCCGCGCCCGTTCCAGATCCCCCTGTTATGCTGCCGCTCTGAATATCTATGGAGATATCCTGTCCGCCTGAATTTCCCACGCTTTGCGCAAAAATGCCGCTTGAGTCAAACCCCTCAGTAATGATATTACCGCCAAGCGTGACGCTGACTGCTCCACCGGAAAGTGTACCCCCTGCGCTCTGGGCGAAAATGCCGTGCGCGCCGTTACCCATTGTGAGGATGTCACCGGTCTGCGTAACCGATACGTCCCCACCCGAGCCGTTTCCGCCCAGGCTGCCTGCGAAACTGACCCCGGATCCGGCGACCTGTGACGAAACGCCGTTTGTCTCGTCGCCGAACAGCAGGGAACTTATGTCTAACGTTTCGCTGATTCCGGAAAAACCACCACCCCCGCCGACACTCTGGGCAAAGATGCCATGGGCAAAAGCGCCGTGCGTTACGATAGTGCCGCTGTTTGTGACTGAGACAGTCCCGCCGTTGCCGCCTGCGCCGGCCCCGCCTTCAAGCGTCATGGAAAAGTTGGTAAGTTCACCAATTTCGTCGACAATTTCGTCGAGATAAGATTCGGTGGGTTGGAGGATGTCATCAAGGCTGAATTCAAAGGTGAGGATGTTTCCTCCGGATCCGCCGCCGCCACCCACGCTTTGGGCGAAGATACCGGTTGCAAATTCGCCGCGGGTCGTCAGAATATCACTGCTGCTGGTTACGGTCACATTTCCTCCGTTTCCGCCTGCGCCCCCATCTCCGCCCAGTATCACCGTGGACTCGAAACTCAATACATCAAGAAGGTCGCTGAGAGGAGCTGAGGTAGGACCTGAGGTGTTGTCCAGTTCAAACTGATATGAAGATGCGTTTCCGCCGGCGCCTCCGCCTCCGCCGATGCTTTGGGCGAGAATGGCATATGAAAACGCACCGTTTGTCGTGATGGTATTTCCACTGTCGACGGTTACCGACGAAGCGTTGCCGCCCGCGCCCCCGTCGCCACCCATCGACATCGTAATAGACATGCTCGGGGTGATGTCCCCGCCACTGCTGGCAATGCTCAGATCACCGCTGATTGTTGTGCTGTCTCCGCCCGAGCCGCCGCCTCCGCCGATGCTCTGGGCCAAAATGCCGTAGGAAAAATCACCAATTGTAGATATGGCACTTTCACTATCCACGTCAACGGATCCGCCATCGCCCCCGGCCCCGCCATCTCCGCCGATGGCCACGTTTGCACTGGCGTCGCAATTGTAAGTCAAGCTGACGCTGGTGCTGTTTCCTCCATTTCCGCCGCCGCCGCCGATGCTTTGCGCGAGAATACCATGGGATAGAAAATCAGAAGTGGTGATGTTTCCAGAACTTTGAACATCAACGGCCGCTCCGTTTCCGCCGCTTCCGCCGTCTCCACCGATGCTGATGGAAGCATTTATCGCGATGGGGATCTCCGGGATAACATTGCCCGATGCGGATAAAGCGAAACTGTTGCCGCCGCTTCCCCCACCGCCGCCAACACTCTGGGCAACAATGCCGTGACTGATTTTGCCATGAGTCATGATATCGCTGGTACTGTCAATGCCCACACTGTTTCCGTCTCCACCCGAGCCGCCATCCCCGCCGATCCCGATGCCTAAAGAAACATTGAGGCCGGCTGCCACGTTTATAACGTTTCCGCCGTTTCCGGCTCCGCCGCCGCCGCCGACACTTTGGGCAAAGATACCGCTCGAATTTGTGCCGAACGTCTCAAGGCTGCTGCCGGTTGTGACATCCACTTCGCCCGCGTTTCCGCTGGCTTCGCCATCTCCACCCAGGGTGAATACCGCAGCTCCGGAAGTATCCCCGCTCCCGCCTCCGCCGCCGATGCTCTGGGCAAAAATACTGTGCGAGCCGTCGCCTGCGGTCATAATGGCCCCGGTGTTGATTACGGTAATATTGCCGCCGTTTCCGGCCGCATCACCGTCGCCCCCGAGGGAGATATTCAGGGCTCCGGACCCGGCCCCAGTACCGCCGCCTCCGCCGACGCTCTGTGCGAAGACACCGCTTGAACTGTTAGCGGTCGTTGCAAGCTGCCCCTCATTGATGACATCTACGTCGCCGCCGTCGCCTGCCGCCCCGCCATCACCGCCGAGAGAGGCCCAGACAGCGCCTGTGCCGCCGCCGTTGCCCCCGCCTCCGCCGATGCTCTGTGCCAGGATACTGTGAGACCACTTGCCCGTCGTCATGATGCTTTGTTTGTTTTCAACGGTAACCACACCGCCGTCACCGGCTGCGAAGCCCTTACCCCCGATTGAAGCGAACCATGCTCCCGAACCTGCGCCGTTTCCGCCGCCCCCACCGATGCTCTGTGCGAGTATGCCGAAGGAGAATTCGCCGGCAGTAGCAATTTGTGCCTCGTTTGTAAGATTTACCGCTCCGCCGTCGCCTGCTGCGCCTCCATCACCGCCGATGGCCGCAAACATCGCTCCAGAGCCGCGGCCGTTTCCGCCGCCCCCGCCGATGCTCTGGGCAAATATGGCATGAGACCAATTGGCATCCGTAACAATAATTCCCGAGTTGACAATCGTAACGGTATTTCCGTTGCCTGCTGCGCCGCCCTTACCCCCGATTGAGGCAAACCACCCGCCTGAACCCGCGCCGCTTCCGCCGCCGCCGCCGATGCTCTGGGCGAATATTGCGCTGGAATCAGCAAGAGAAGTGTGAATCCTTCCGTTGTTTACAATATCAATCGTTCCGGCCGTTCCGCTTGTGCCGCCTGAGCCGCCGATAGAAACCGGGCCGCCTGAGCCGGCCCCGTCACCTCCGCCGCCGCCGATGCTCTGTGCAACAATCGCACGAGAGCTTATTCCCGTTGTATCTATATCCCCGTGGTTCTGGATTACTATGTTTCCCGCGTCACCGCCGCCTGAGCCGGAGCCGCCAATAGAGACAAGCCCGCCCGAAGCCCCGCCGCTTCCTCCTCCCCCGCCGATACTCTGGACAAAAATCGCCTCGGAATATCCGCCGGTAGTCTCGATAGTGCCGGAGTTGTTGGCGGTTACATTTCCGCCGGCACTGGTGCCACTTCCCTGCCCGCCGATCGCGACCAGTCCGCCGGAGCTACCCCCGTCACCTCCGCCGCCCCCAACGCTCTGGGCATAGATCCCACGGGCCTGCTCGCCAAAAGTATTGATCTGGCCGTTGTTGGTGACCTTGACCTTTCCGCCATGACCCCCAGACGCACTTCCGCCGCCAAAACCGACCAGCGCCGCGCCGCTGCCTCCACTGCCGCCGCCGCCGCCCACGCTCTGGGCGAAGATGGCATGGGATCGCAGGCCGCTGTTTTCGATTTCGGGGTCTCCAGTTGTTATCTCTGCGTCGTTTGTGACGCTGACGTCACCGCCAGGTCCGGCACTAGCGCCGCTGCCACCGGAGGCGTAAAATATACTGGCGCCCTGGCCACCGCTGCCGCCGAAACCGCCCACGCTTTCTGCGTAGATGCCATAGGCATCGCTGCCGGAGGTTTTAATTGCTCCACCGCTGGTGATGACCGTGACACTACCGCCTCCGGTACCCTGGCCACCAGTACCAGAGGAGGTGCCTGTCCAACCGCCATCGCCTCCACCTCCAGCGATGCCTCCCAGACTTTTAGCCCAGATCCCACGGGCCTCGTTACCTTTCGTGGTGATACTCCAATCTCCATTCACGGTTACGTTGCCGCCCTGCCCACTCGCGCCTCCGTCGTCGGCGCTATTGAAAGTGCTGCCATCGCCCCCGCCGCCGCCATTTCCACCTTCGCTCAGCGCGATAATTCCACTCGCTCGATACCCGGTGGTTTCTATTTTCCCGCTGCCTTCTACAATGACATTACCGCCGGGGCCACCGGCTCCCCCTCTTTTTGCATTTCTGGTCCAACCACTATTGCCACCTTTCCCCCCGTTACCCCCTCCGCTCTGAGCCAGAATGCCTACCGAATCGTCTTCCTTGGTCAAAATGTCGGAGTTTACGTGGGTGGTGACGGAGACAGTTCCGCCATTTTTTCCCGGGTTACCTTGTGTAGAACTTTTTGTTATGCTCGCGTTTCGGCCATTACCACCATTCCCGCCCTGGCTTTGTGCAAAAATGCCGTCGGAAGTCTTGCCGTTGGTTTCGATCTCCCCTGCACTCGTGACCGACACACTATTCCCCATTCCTCCTGCGGCGGCATCGGCAAGCAAGCCTTGAACGTACCCATTCAGGTCCGGAAAGACGGTCAGTACCTTGTTAGAATCGGCCGGGTCCGGGGTCGGCTTCGAACTGAGGCCGTATCTTTCGAAATCGGCCGCGCGGGCGTTGTCCTCAAACCCGCCTTCTGTCCGAGTCACGGTCACGACGAGAATGCCGACGGGGTCATCCGTGCCGTTGGTTGAAGAGTTTACGCCATGGAGTGTATAGGTGACGGTTGTCCGCCGTTCTTCGCCCACGGCCATATCGTTGAAGTCCGTTCCGCGATCGAAGCTGTACGTTCCCAAGGCGTTTACGGTAAATGTTCCCCCGCTGCTGCCTACAACCGGGTTGCCATCAGCATCTATGAGCAGACCTTGAACCGGTTCCCCGACCACACCCGCCGAGTCATCGGCTTTTTTGTTTTCGACCGATGTCACGGTGAAGGATATACCGGTCTCAGAGAAACCCTGCAATGCCTGAATCACTGCGGCAGGATAACCGGTGGTTCTGCTCTGGGCGGCAATCCCATGCGCGTTATCGCCTTCAGTTTCGATATCGCTGTCGCTCTTGATCTGCACGACACCGCCGGATACAGCGGGATCCCCCGGTATTGGTATGCCGAGGAAAGGATCTTGCGGAGCAGCCCCTGGGGTTCCCTGGCTTTCTGCAACGATGCCTGAAGCGTCATCGCCTTCCGTAGAAATGACAACATTGGTCTGAGGGATTCCGCTATTGACAGTCACATTTCCGCCGCCGGAGTTGAAGAAGTAAATGCCCTCCTTGCCAGGAGCGGGATCAATGGGTTGAATGTCTTCGTCATTGGGAAGTGTGTTGACATTCAGCGTCTCGACGGGCGGGGTTTGGAAATCGACGCCGCTCGCAACGCCGGCAGATTGGTCGCCATTTGCTGTGGCTGTGTTTCCGACCACATCAACCGTATCCGGGCCCGCCATGGCAACATGTGGCAACGCAACCCAAAGGGTGCCCGCCGCAATCGTTCCGATGATCAAGGCGCGTACTACCCTAGCCATAGATTGTAAAATGACCCGCTGCAAAACCTGAAAAACACCTTTGCAGTTCATAACTCTCCCCCTTTTTTATTGAGAAAACCCCCTGTGGCAGCAAGCCCTACGATGATAGTCACAGCGCACCACATCCACAATAGAATCCGCATTGCATACCCCCTTGCCGTTGGAGGTTCGAAAGGATGTACCTCGTGGCCCTGTTCTATAGGACAGGGAGGACGCTCCGCTTTGGACCCTGGACCGGGAGGTAGCAGGGATTCAAGGCCCAGCAACAAAAACGGGTTGCCTCTTGAATGGCAACCCGGCTATCAACCTTCTTGAGTTTGACCCGTGGTTTTCCGTCCCCGTCTCACAGCGGGTTTGGCTTTGTCAAAAACAAGATGACGATATGACTATTTTTTTATACGAATACAAAAACTATAGTCCTCCCCGCTATATTTGTCAAGAGCAAAAAAACTACAGATAACGGGCCGCCTCCGCGGCCAACTCCGCAGGCATCGCCTCCTCCCGATACTTTCCACTTCCATCCCTTTCAGAGATAGAGGCCTTGTTGCCCAGGAGGTCGATAACCCCTGTGAAATCCTTCTCCTGTCCGAGACAAAGAGGGGGAGGTTGGTGAGTTTATTCACTGTGTAAGTGCGTGGAGCGAGGTATGGTTGTTACAGGAATTTTGTTTCTTGTCGTGGGATGGTATTTCTTCGTGAAGAAAAGCGTGAGGAATTATTTTGGAATAACACAAAGAGAAAGTGGTATCGAGTGTTAGAGGTTAGGATATTCTCACAAGACGATGGGGGTCAGTCTGGGCACTACAATACGATTGAGATAGGTCCCTTTCTCGGACTACAAATTACCGCACCACGCTCCCCGGAGGCACCTCTTTGTCGGGGATAAGCATGACCGGTTTTCCGTCGACATCCGCCGCCAGGATCATCCCCTGGCTCTCGATGCCCCTGAGCTTTCGCGGCTCCAGATTGACCAGTATCGGCACCTGCTTGCCGATAAACTCCTCCGGCGTGTAGGCTGGGGCCATACCCGCCACCACCTGTCTGGTCTCCTCCCCCATATCAAGCTCAAGCCGGATGAGTTTGTCGGCGCCGTGGACCTTATCGGCAACTGTTACCGTACCGATCCTGATATCCAGCTTCATGAAATCATCAAAGCTGATCATTGCATAATCTCTATTGTTTATACCCCACGGGAATAATACTCAGCGATTCGTGCTCCCGGGGTGCCCCGATGGCCTGGGCCACCGATGCGTCGCGAAAGGCCCCCACGATCCCTGCCGCCAATCCGAGAGCCCCCGCCTGGAGGAAGATGTTCTCACCTACGTGACCCGCCTCGATATGGGCATAGCGGACCCCTCGTTCCCCGTACTTCCGATTGATCCGTTTGTACTCTGCCGTGATGACAAAGATAACCGGGGCCTCGGCTATCCACATTTGTGTCAGGGCTGCGTGGGCCACGTCCTTCCGGTGATCCCCTTGCCTCACGACCTCGAGGCCGTGGTCTGCCGGGCGATACCGGTATACCCCGGCGGCCAACGCCTCGACCCCCCCCTTCCCGACCACGGCGTAGACATCCAAGGGATAGAGGGCTCCTGCTGATGGGGCGGCCCGATACCCCCTCTGCACATCCGTTATCCCTTGTGCGGCCCACAAAAGCTGCGACAGCTGCGATATGCTCAGGGAATCGGCCCGAAATGCACGGACGGTCCTGCGTTCCTTGATGGCCCGTTCCACCGAGACCTCTCCGTCGTAGACGGGTCGAGGGAGTGTAAAGGAATCTCGGTTACGAGACTTGCCCCACCCTGGGACCGCCAGCGTCATGATGACAAAACCGCACACAAACCATAGCACCGATCGTCTCATCCTCCCCTCCTTAGTGGCACGATACAATGCCTCGTTGTAGGTAATGTGCCTTGTCTCCATCCTTCTTATTCCACTGATGATATAGATTTTGCTCACGATGTCAACAGTGGATATACGGGCTATGACGCGGTGAGGAGGGAGAC
>Ga0315537_1002923_pt1 | contig 12853 bp, 6 predicted proteins | sample SalMarSW160270MG_FD_203091 | JGI IMG/M metagenome (GOLD analysis project Ga0315537, IMG submission 203091) | Salt marsh sediment microbial communities from the Plum Island Ecosystem LTER, Massachusetts, United States - Salt Marsh Sediment SW1602-70 ... | reverse complement strand
TATAGTGAGTTCGGGTCCAAATGCAGCTCCACTTTCTTCCAATAATATATCCAGTAAACTGATAAACTGGGTAAACAAAGATGGTAAATTATTGATAGAGGGTGGAGAGGTAGGATATGACTGGAATGGTACGAGTTTTGGGGCTCAGGTCTTACATATAACAGACTGGGATTCTGACAATGCAGGAGACCTACCCAAACATAATGCTACCCATCCACTAACCACTGTTCCCAATACGCTTGCTGACCCCCTTACAATATCATATAGTGGTTATGGAGATGAGGATGCCGTTGTTCTGGATAGTTATGCAGAACTTATATACGGAACAAGCAGTTATCCTCAAGATGCAGGGATACTTATCTTCGATCCAACTATACCTATTGAGAGCGGGCAGATCGTTTATTATGCCTTCAACCTTGATGCATTGAGTGATACCAATGACGTGAAAGAACTCATAGAGAATACAGCTAATTACCTGCTGGCCCTGGAGCCAGAAGGGACTGATACTCTATATGGTCATGTTGAACTCTATGATACCCCATATGATAGTGGTGCAACAGTTACTGCAAGGTTAGGTGCATCAGTCTTTAGTGGTACAACGGATGAATATGGTAATTATGAGATTACCGGTCTTTATGATGGTATCTATGATATAACGGCATCGAAATTTGGATTTAGTGATTCAATCGTAACTGGTGTTAACATATCGGGTAATCTGGGGATGAACTTTACCCTTTATCCTTTGGTTATTCTTTATCATGAGGACTTTGAGGATAGTAATGGTGCATACACAACTACAGGAGCCGATTGGGAGTGGGGAGTTCCCACTTATGGTCCATCTGGAGCACATTCAGGGGTAAATGTATGGGGAACCGTTCTATCCGGAGAATATTCATCCTATTCTAACTCCCGATTAACTACAGTGGATATTAACCTCGGTAGTGTGAGTAACCCCATACTTTCTTTCTATCACTGGTACGATATGGAGGGAGATTACTCTGCTTATGATGGGGGAAATGTAAAAATATCGGTAAATAGTGGAGCGTGGCAGGTACTTGATAACCTTGTTCCCCCATATAATGATATTGCATACAGTACAAATGCAGGCATACCAGGAGAACCCTGTTACAGTAGTCATGGACAGGGATACTGGGAAGAGGTAACCAGGGATATGAGTGAGTATACGGATTCTGTGATTACCTTGCGGTTTCACTTTGGTTCAGACGGTTCCATAGAATATCCCGGATGGTATATAGATGATGTAATGATATATGCAAGTACTGCAGGAATAACGACAGGAGAGGAATTACCTGCTGTTTACTCGATGATAATAGATGGAATAAGATTAGGTAGTAAATTCAACATAAGATACAGTCTGCCAGAGAAAGCAGCCGTTATATTCAAGGTATACGATATAACAGGGAGAGAGATAAAGCATATAAGAGATGTAAAGGAAGCTGGTTTTTATGAGACAAGGATAGATATGAGTAATCGAGCAGCAGGCGTTTATTTCATAAGAATGGAAGCGAATAAAAGAGTATTCACGAAAAAGGCTGTATTGATAAGGTAGGGCTTTTAGTGAGTTATAGGGGCAACCAGTAGGTTGCCCCTATAACAAAAAATAAACTTGCCATACTCTCCAGGATAGAAATCTAGTGATTAAAATTCAAACATTTTATAGAAAATAACTCTGCCGATTATTACCAGTCCAATATAACAGACAAGGAATACTATTCTTTTTCCTTTTTTAAGGAAGGTTGAAATTCTATAACCAAAAGAAACAATAAATACTCCCAGAAACCAACCAATAAAATACCAGAGCGGTGCTTTAAAGAGAAAAGGGTTATTTGTTTTATGATACCAGAGAGTGAGATTAGATGCCAATGGTTCTGTAAAAAGAATCGCAAACAGAATTGAGTAAGAAGCATCACTCAATGCCAAAAGAAAACTTTTTTTCTCTACTATTTTGTATTTTTGAACTGTGGCACAGGTAAATTTTGTTGATATATAAATAATTATTACCCATGTTATTGGAACAATCAATGGGATGTTAAAAAGGTAGAAACTGAAAAGACTAATTTCATATCCTCCAACATTTCTGTAAGTCCAAAAGTATTCAACAAAATAGAAAAATACAATAATTGGTAATGAAAAGAATAGAAACTCTTTTAATCCATTCTTTTTTATAAAAGAAATTGCTATCATTAAGAAAAGCAATAAAAATAATACCTCAAGCAACCGAACAAAGAGAATCATATGGTTATTCTATATTGTATGACGAAATACTATCAGAAATATAACCTTACCCACCGAATCTTCTTTTCCTTCTTTGATATTCTATGAGTGCTTTATCCAGATCTTCTTTGGTGAAATCCGGCCAATTTTTATTCATAAAATACAATTCACTATATGCCGATTGCCAGAGTAGGAAATTACTCAATCTCTGTTCCCCACCAGTTCTAATAATCAGGTCTAGGTCTGGAATTTTCGGTTGATAGAGATTTCCACTTATTGTTTCCTCGCTAATCTTTTCCATCGGTATCCCTTTTTTTATTATATTCCTGATTGCGTCCACCACCTCTCCTCTTCCTCCATAATTCAAGCAGAAGTTAATTGTTCCCCAAGTATTTTCTTTAGTTGATTTGACTACCTTTTTAATAGTTTCTTGAAGGGATTTCGGTAAATTTTCTTTCCGTCCTGAAATCAAAATCTTGATATTTCTATTGTGGAAGTATTCTAAGTCTTTCTCAAATAAATCTTCTTTAAATAATTTTTGCATTAAATAATCTATTTCTTTTTTTGTTCTTTTCCAATTTTCTGTAGAAAAGATGTAAAATGTAACATATTGAATATTATTCTCAAAGCACCATGTTGCTACTTGCTTTAACAGGAGGAAACCGTTTTTGTGACCATGAAAAGGCTTTAGCCCTTTCTCTTTCGCCCAGCGGCGATTACCATCTACAATAATACCGATATGAGTAGGATTTTCTTTCATAAGATATTACATAAACTATTTCTTTTTCTATCACTAAATTTCCATGTAATCATTTTTATCTTATCAGGAACTACTTCATGCGCAACCCTTTTTTGCAAATCCTTCTAAGTTAAAAAAGATGCAGAATACCCAAGAAACCATAGATGCCAAATTCATATAAAGACCAAACCGGACTTAACAAATTTGTTCTAATTCTGTGAATATTTTCCAGAGATACTTTTCTCGTTACTGCGAATCTAATTAATGAAAAAAATGAGGTGATTAAAAACCAACGGTTCACAAAGCAAAATCCCAATGAAACACCAAAGGAAAGCAAAGGAAGGTTTCTGAGCAATAATGAGATTTTTTGGGGGTCCTTTATTTTCTTTACCTCCTCTTTATATAAGAGATCTTCCATAATGTGGAGAGTTTCTAAATATGATTGAAATATAAGTATTAAAGTTGCAAGTAAGATAATACTGAGAGAGGGGTTTCGTAAAAGACAGTAAGCTTGTAGAAAAAGGATAGAAGCGCCTAATGGTGGAATCATGGCTCCTACAATCTTTTTTTGCTTGAACCTTAAAGGTGGCGAGGAGTAAAATGATGTAAAGAGTAGAATAGTAAAAAAAAGGATAGGAGAATAACCATTATTGTAATCGATTAAAAAAATCAGTGGGAAAAGAAATAAAAGAGGTAAGAAACAATAAAGTAAAACTCTCTTTTCACTTAGTCCTTTCTCGATTTTCGTAGCCAAAAAGTTCCTTTCTTTCTGGATTCTCCAGTCAAAATAGTCATTAATGGAATACCAGAAAATCAAAGCGCCGAAAATAGCAATTGTGTTTAAAAAAATAGGCAAAGGTTTAAATACACCAGTCATAAAGTATCCTAAGAAGGTATAACCAATTGGTCTCACTCCTGAGACCTTATTTCCCCAATTTATGACCCTATAGAAATAGAGAAATTCTTTCACTATAGTGCTTTGATAATTCTGTTTCAATTTCGTCTCCATATTTTCTATATAAGGTTCCTACTTTATACCAAGTTTGATAAAATCAAAATTCCTTTCGTCATAAATGCGGAAATATTCAAATTTGGCCTGTTTCATAGGATTACCAGGATAATTAACCGCATATATTCTATAATGTGGATTTGAGTATACAAGAGTAAACTTAGTAAGTTCCTCAGGTCTAAAGTGGAATTTAAATAAAACGGTTTCTTTAGTTGTGATATAATTATGGGTTCTATAACGAGTGGAAGAATAGTTTCTTGATAGAAGAATGTCAGTAGAAAGAAGGAAATAACGAACTCTATTCTTTTTGCAGAATCGATAGAATTCTAATTCCGTTTTAAAGAGAAGACCTTCGAAATGCTTAACTTTATCCACCACTCCGGGAGATTCAAATTTGGGATTTATGATGATTGGTCTGCCAGTCCAGGTAAGAATTGTAGGACTGTATGCAAAATTTGCAAGGATTGGGGCATCTAATTCGGTGTTGCTGCTAACAAAACGAATAAGTTGAAGCAGGTAATTCCTGTTTGGTCCTGGAGGGGTTGGTTTATAATTTATGAGGAATATGAAATTTGGTATCATTAAAAGAAGGAGTGACATTGTTCCTATTTTTTTATATCGCTTAATAATGTAGGGGGATAGTATGGAGAGAAAGACTACCAAAAAGACATCGATTCTTTCAAATAACAGATAAGAGATAAAAAATGCAAAGAAGAAGTAGACAGGGAGAATAAAAAGCATTGAGTTTTTATTTTTTAACACCTTGATTATCATAGCAATAGAAGATAGGATTCCTGCAGGAAGCAAGAAACCGAAAGATTTTATAGTCCAGGAAATAGTCGGATTATTTAGTGGGTGGACCCAGAGTACAAGGGTTTCCCATCCAAGCCCTGCTCCTTCTACCGGTCTCACCCCAAATCCTTTTATCTTGGCTGTAACAAGCGGTAATATTCCTCTACTGAATATTACATTAAAACCAGACTCTGATGAGACGCCTTTTATTTTGAGTATTGCCAATATTCCAGAAGTTATGCAAATGCTTCCGATTAATCTCCATTTTCTTTTGACTTTCGAGATACTCGTGAAAATAAGACAATAATTAAGAAGCACAGGAAATGAAAGCAAAAAATTCCCGGGCTTCAGTGCTGGAATAGTTATTCCCGCGAAAAACACAAATAAAGAGACGACAAAAAACAAATTGGTGTTGTAATCTTTATCATAAAGGAGACGGAACATTATATATACGAGGAAAACAAGGTAGTAAAACTGTGTTAAATGCCAGGAGGCAAAAGAAATAAAAAGGAATGCACCTGAAATAGCGGCATATCCAAGTGCCTTATTACTATTAGCTTTAACAGATTCTGCTTTTAAGTAAAAAAATAGGTGAAAGAAAATGAAACCTATAGCAAAATCCTGGAATTCATATGCAATATTCAAGACTGTCATTGAAGCAGATAGTGTAAGTGAATAGAGAATAGAGGAGATTACTCCCATCCATTTGTTATTCCACAAAAGGGATGACATTAGATAGATTGCAATGATTGGTAGAGAGGAATAAAATCCCATGAGTATGATAAGGAATAAGTGAAAAGGAATTCCTGTTGGAATTAGCCGGTATAGGTATCCTGCCACACTCTCCATAAGAACAGGATGGCATCTCTTAACTGAATATCCCAGAGGAAATTCTGCTTTTTTGTCAATCTCAGGGATTTTTTCGCCCATTGCCACTATTTTTGCATACCTGTATTGAAAGGCACTCTCTGTCCAGAACATACAGGTCTCATCAGTGGTGAAATGTTCACTCCCAACGACTTTTACAATCTTGAAAATTGAGAGAGAGACAAATACAAGTCCAACTGCAATTAAAGGAAAGATTCTGGATTTTATCATTTTATTTTTTGAAGAAGTTTATTGGCTGGGGCTCTTTTGGGATTTATCCTATATGCTTCAAATAGAAGTTTCCCCCCTTCTTTAGCGTGGCCTTTTTCTAATAAGATTTGTGCCATCTCGATACGAACTTGATACGATTCCGGGTCCAGTTTCGTTGCTTTCTTAAACGATATTAAGGCGGAATCCAAAATCCCAATTCTTCTATATGCGCTACCCTGGTAATAATATGCGGGTGCATAAAACTTCTGTAACGAAAGGGATGAGTCGAGTTTTTCTAAAGCCTCCTTATATTGCCCTATATTAAAAAGGAATCTTCCCTCTTCAAATAACACTTCTGAATGGGTTATATGGTCCACCTTTTCTATCGATGCTTCTTCAGTAAACGGTATATACGTAAATACTAAAGAAAGCCCCACCAGTAGTACAGCAGAAACAATTTTTGTTATTAGTTCTTTCCTATTTTGCATATTCATTTTATTCCTTGAAATTATTTGCGTGATATTAGCCTGGGTGCGATGGTTTGTCAATGTACTCAACTTTATGTTCTCCTGATTCTCATCATAGGATATACTTTTGGATTGTACTAATAATTTTGGGATATTAACTCTTTGACACCCTCCCAATTTTTAGGATTCAACTTCTGATAACTAAATAAAAGAAAGGCTTACAGGCAATCTTACTCTTTGACAAGATTCAACTATAGTCGTTACTTTTAACATTTAAATCAAAACAAGAAATTAAAGGTGATAACACCAGAAAAACTTGTAATCTTTGATTATTATTAAAATTAAATTTATATTTCCTTGGCGCTTTTTGCTACCTTTGCGTGCTCGGCGAGATAAAATGGGGGGTTGTCAGATATCAACTCTATCTTGACAACAATTAGTATTTTTATAGATTAAATTAATGGAAATGAATAATGTATTTCTTTTTTTTGAAATTCGGTTTACTTTAGAAAACCCGTAAGGAGAAAAAGTATGAGGAGGTATGAATGATTCTTTTTTTATTATCCCTCGCAGGGTGGATAAATCTGGGAGCAACTGAAGGAGAGTCTCCACAATATAGAATAATAAATGAAGGATTGGGGAATACGAGAATAGAGTTTACGGTTGGAGGGTTCTACTTAGGCAGAATAAAAATCGATGGCAAGGACTATTCGACTATAAAGATTCCCAATACAGTAAATTACCTGGAGAAGGGTTATCCATCCCTTCCAAGAGTTGCAAAGAGTGTAATAATTCCCGATGATAAGGCAATGAAGATAAAGGTCATCGAGAGAGAAATTCTTAGGATAAAGGTTCCACCTATAGTTCCGTCAAAAGGTAATCTTTACAGAAACATTGACCCCACCTTAGTACCCTACACATTCAGTGATTTTTATTCTTCAAAGGATATGTTCCCAGAGGAAATTGTGACTCTGTCAGAGCCCTTTATTCTGAGAGATTTTCGGGGGATCACCTCATACTATAACCCCGTTCGTTATGATGCAGAAACAGGTGAACTTGAGATAATAAAGAGGATTGTGGTGGAGATATACTCTGATGGAATTGGTAGTTTGAATGTAAAAGAAAAACCTATCCATTCCATCTCCAGGGATTTTGGGAATATATACAATGAGTTCTTCATAAATTTCAGAGCAGGTAGATACGATACACTGGACGAACACGCAGGAAGGATGATTATCATCTCTGCCGATGCATACCTATCAGAAATGGATTCCTTAGTGGAGTGGAAGCGAAAAAAAGGTATTACTACCGATTTATATGCGTTGTCTACAATCGGCAATAATGAGACTAATATCAAGGATTTTATCCAGAGTCGGTATGATACAGAAGGCGTAACCTTCTGTCTATTAGTTGGGGATGGGGACGAACTCACTCCCGGGACAGGGACTGTAGGCGATGCTAATGGTAAGGATGCTGACCCAGTTTATTCATACACTGCTGGTGATGATAACTATTCAGACCTCTTTATATCACGTTTTTCATCTGATAATCATTCTACAACAAAAATAAGAAATCAGGTTATGAGAAGTATTAAATACGAGAGGAATCCACGGGTTGGGGAAGAATGGTATCACCATGGTCTTGGTGTTGCGAGTAATCTAAGCGGAGGCACTGGGACTTTGGATAAAGAGAGGATGGATTGGCTTAGAGATACACTTCTTCTTGATATAGAGCCTTATTTTACCTATGCTTCGGTTGATTCAAGTTATGCTCCCTGGGGTACTTCTTCCATTATAGCCAATGCAATAAACGAAGGCAGGAGTATTATAAATTATATTGGCCACGGTAGTACATCTGGATGGAATAATGGTGGAGGATTCTATATAAATGATATAAACAATCTTACCAATTATTGGAAACTTCCTCATGTGATATCTGTTGCATGCCTGGTTGGTAATTTTAATGGTAATAACTGTTACTGTGAGGCATCGGTTGACGCTGGGACGGTTGATAATCCTACGGGATTCCTTACAAACTGGGGTTCGACAATTGGTCAATCCTGGATTCCCCCCTGTATTGGTCAGGAAGGAGCTATCAATATCTTCTCGCATTATAAGGCAAATACAGCTGGAGGGGTCTATTTCAACGGAGCTTCCTATATGATAGAGCAATATGGAGGCAGTTCTTCTCCTACAGGTGTTGAAATGGCTCAAACCTGGCATATCTTTGGTGATGCATCCGTTCAACTAAGGACCGATATTCCGAATACACTGGATGTAACGCATCCCCCAATTGTTCCACCCGGTCCATTTGATTTTACCGTAATTGTTATGATGGCTAATAGTGCAACTCCGATAGAGGATGCTCTTGTTTGCTGTTATCTTAGAGAGGACTCACTCTTAGAATCCGCCTACACTAATTCAGAAGGGAAAGTCACCCTATATCTTAACCCCAGTAGTTCCTCTGTAGGGGAGAACATTTCTGTTACCGTTACTGCTTTTAATTATAAACCTTATATGGATACTGCTGTAGTAACCATATTTGATGAGCCATACCCTGTGTATGGCCATGGTGTGATACTTGCTGGTTCTGATACATTAATAAACCCTGGTGAATCCGTAGATCTGACAGTATGGGTTAAAAATATCGGGAATCAGGATGCTTACGGTGTTTATGGAATACTCACTAGTTCTGATCCCTACATAACAGACATAACAGTGGATAGTACCTATTTTGGCAATATTCTCGCGTTTGATTCATTAGAGGGCACGCCTGTCTATGAATTTGATGTATCTATTTACACCCAGGACCAACATATCCTTTCTTTTGATTTTGTAACCCATGATGAGAATGATTCAACAGTCATTTCTCATCCTGAATATGTTGTATATGCACCCAATCTATCATATGTGAGTGATTCAATTGATGATAGTTCTGGCAATAATGACAGTGTATGGGACCCAGGAGAACAGGTCAATCTAATTCTTACAGTCGTAAATAATGGCCACTTAGATGCTAGTAGTGTCACTGCTCTACTCCAGCTAACTGATATGTATATTACAATAGATAGCGACAGTTCGAATTACGGTAATATTCCACAGGGTGCCCAGACTGATAACTCTTTAAACCCATTTATAGTTACAGCAGATGCATCTACACCAATGGGCCATCGGGTAGAGTTTGATGTGATATTCACCTATAATGGTGGTCTGGTTGACACTGTGAGTTTTGACGAGGAGGTAGGCATAGGGGGTGTAGATTGGGCTAATCACGATATTGGCAATACCATTCTTACGGTTACAAGATATGGTTCCATAGGTTTTATGACAGATAACCAGAGTGAAGGTGATGGATGGAAGTATCCAGAAGCAGGTTCCAATGGGCTTTTCATAGGCAGTTTCGCTGCTGGAACGAGTATTGATTGGGTAGCTGATAGATACTATTCCAAACCTCTTGGTGAAAAAACAGATTGGGAAACTACCATATCACCTGATGGTAAGGTAAGGATGGGGATATCTGGTTACAGTGACCAGAACAGCGGGGCTCGATTCGATGATAGTGGGCACCCCTTAAGTAAGGGTCTTCTTGTAGAACAAATGGGATGGGCCTGGAATAATACTGGTGCTGTTGATTTTGTTATTTTAAAGTATATTATTTACAACACATCGGCTCTGGCGATAAACGGAGTGTATTTTGGTATTTTTATGGATATGGATATAGATGTATCTGATATAGGAGGCGTTGACGAGAGTAGACCATTGGTATTTATGTGTTCTTCTGGGGGTGGTTCCTATTATGGCCTTAGGCCACTTGACGATAGTCTCTCCAGCATGAAGCGGGTAAGCCTTCAGTATAATCTAGAGGATGTATATCCGTGGAGCGGAATGCCTGACTCTCTAATGTTTCCGTATATGGATGGTAGTAAGTACAGGGATACCTCTACAGCAGGACCCGGGGATTATGGGTTCAATGCTTCTGTTGGCCCTTATGACATCCCTCCTGGCGATTCATTGATAGCTGCTTTTGCTCTTGTTGGTGGTAACAGTCTATCCGAACTTCAGATTCATTCGGACACAGCCTTCAGTTATTATTGGCTTTTTGCTGGTATCGAGGAACAAAAGGAGGAGCCAGAAGTCTATTCGATGATGATGGCAACAAATGTAGCAATGCACGGATTTGACTTAAAATACAGTTTACCAGATAAAGCGAGGATAGATTTTAAGGTATATGACGCTACAGGAAGAGAGATAAAGCATATAACAGATATAAAAGAAGCTGGTTTTTATGAGACAAGGATAGATATGAGTAATCGAGCGGCAGGCGTTTATTTCATAAGAATGGAAGCGAATAAAAGAAAATTTACAGAGAAAGCAGTATTGATAAGATAGCCAATCAATCTTGGAAGGGTTCGATTTATCGAACCCGGATACTAAGACAATATTAGCGCATATTACAGGAATGTAATGTATTTTTGATTCTATTGAGTTATTCTTTTTGCAATCGTTTAAATAAATAAAGGAGGAGGCTAAGTGTTATTATTGTTAATCGGAGCTTCAATGCTAATACGAGTACCGAATGAGGTACAATTGAGAAAACTAAACTATCCTGCTGTTGAAAGAAGGACTAAAGAGGGATACGAAGTTGTAGTTGATGAATATGAATTATCTACTAAACTCACTTCATCAGAGTATAAGGTCTTAATTAGCGACCTTGATGAGTATTTTAGGTCCAGGGCGCCTTCATATCCTACCTGGCTAGAAGTCCGTGACTCAATATATTACCTTGCAAATACATATCCAGGTATAACCAAATTGGATACAGTGGGACCCATTACTTATGAAGGAAGACCGATATTGGCGTTAAAGATATCTGACAATGCCAGTATAGATGAGGATGAGCCCGAAATATTAATTGAAGGACTGCACCATGCAAGGGAATGGCCTGCAGTGGTTATGCCCCTTTTTATTATGGACACCCTTATTATGGGATATATGAATAATGTTCCAGATATCAAAGCATTTGTAGAGAATCTCGAAATATGGTTTATTCCGTGTGTCAATCCTGATGGTTACAAATATTCCCATGATGATGGAAATCCCTGGTGGAGGAAGAATCGTCACTATTTCCCATCATCGGGTACTTATGGTGTTGACCCGAACAGAAACTATTGGGGATATCCCGATACTGCCGGAGAGGGAAATTGGGGTACACCCCATGGTGCTTCTAATAACCCAGGTAGTGAGACTTACATGGGTCCTTCCCAGGTTAGTGAGTCAGGCCCTCGAGGGGTTGTAGAACTAAGGAGTAAACACGAATTTATAGCTTCGCTTACCTATCATACCTATTCAGAGCTTGTTCTCTGGCCTTTTGGATACACCTATGATAGTGCACCAGATAGTGATATCCTTTCATGGGTGGGAACACAGATGGCAAATCTTATCTCCTGCCAGGGAAGTGGAACCTATACACCACAGCAAGCTTCTGACCTATATCCTACAGTGGGAGATGAGACCGATGGTGCCTATGGATATTCATTATTCAAATTGGGGCAGATGATGCTTCCATATACCGTTGAAATGGCAACTGAATTTGCTCCCCCAGAGAGTGAACTACATCAGATAATACATGAAAATTTCGATGGTGTCTATTGGTTATTCGATCATGCTTCTTCCATGGAAGATTCTGTGAAGAATAGGGAAAGAGTGGTGCTCGAATTTGATACGCTTTCTGATGCAGTTTTCCCCATTTTTACCGTATCCTGGCATCCAGTATCATGGGACCCTGAAGCTTCTTCTTACACACTTCGTGAGTATTCGGATTTATATTATCAAAATGATGGAGCAGAGACCAACTCAGGTCTATGGATAATGGATGATTTCAGTAGAGTAAGTAGTGATGCACATTCGGGTACTTATTCGTTTTATTCTAACAACGACAATGGTAACGAGTATGCAACACTTATGAGAACAAGGAATCCGTTCCCTCCTCCAGAGAATTTTAGTTACTGGATAAAATATAATATCTCTACTAACTCGGATTTTGGATACTTTGAGATATCGGATAATGGAAGATTTTGGTATGAAGTTCGTGATTATGAAGGGAGTTCGGGATGGACCCAGGAAACCGTGGACCTTCGCTCTTTTTGCGATTCCGTGTTTGAAAATTCCTTACAGGAGATATACTATAGATTTAGGCTCTGTGTATCCAATAGTTCAGAGATGTGGGTAGATGACATTGTAAATATTGGGACTTTCGGGGTTGATACTATCATAGACACTGTTTCCATTGACTCATATAATTTCTCCTCACATCCCCTGGGAGAATTTTATCTAAGTGTTCGTGGCGAAAATGACAGAGGGTGGGGTGATTGGTGTAATTCTATTCATTTTACTGTACGTGGAACCGTTATGCAGGTCACCATTGACCCGGACACCATAGATGTAAACACACCAACGGACGTTACAGTAACGGTCTTAGACACTTTGAGTAACCCTGTGGATTCAATAGAGATACACATATACCGTTATGGTGTAA
>Ga0315537_1002922_pt1 | contig 12856 bp, 7 predicted proteins | sample SalMarSW160270MG_FD_203091 | JGI IMG/M metagenome (GOLD analysis project Ga0315537, IMG submission 203091) | Salt marsh sediment microbial communities from the Plum Island Ecosystem LTER, Massachusetts, United States - Salt Marsh Sediment SW1602-70 ... | reverse complement strand
ACTATAATTCAGGTTACTCATAATGAGCAGTTTGCATTGTACGGAAGCCGTATAATACGTCTTATTGACGGAATGATTTCCAGTGATAAGGAAACCTGATCAGATTTATACATGTAATATAGTAAAATAATAATTATACAATTGTTCTGGTATTATTTAATAACAGCTGCACGGGATATCCTGAAAAACAAGAAATTTTCAGTTATTAATATTGTTGGTTTTGCCTTTGCAATATCAATATGCCTCGCAATTTCGCTTTTCGTGATTAATGAATATTCCTATGACCGGTACAATAAAAATACTGATCAGATTGTAAGGCTCATTAATACAAAAGATAAATCAAGTGAGATCGATTATCGTGTGAAAGATATAGTGGCAAAGAATTTTCCGGAAATACAAAATGCCTGTCTGGCACTGCGTTCAGGTTATCCGGTTGAGGTTCAATGCCAGGGTAAGGGTTATTATCTGGATGATATTATGTCGGTCGACAATAATTTCTTCGAAATTTTTACAGTCCCTTTTATTTCTAAATTGCGATCAACGGTTTTTACCGGAATTAATTCAGCGGTTATAACCGAAACAACAGCGAGAAAACTATTCGGGACAGAATCACCGATGGGAAAAGATATTCTGGTGTGGGGACGTGAACCGGTAACCATTTCAGGTATTGTAAAGGATTTTCCTGATAATTCAAGCTTAAGCGCCGGATTGCTGGTGAATGCTGATAATATAAGGTTCAAATTCAACCAGTGGATAGGCGATTCAAGGGATTCAAGCACTTACTGGTGGCCTTTCCAGATATATTTTCAGCTTGATAAGAATATGAATCCCGAAATACTGTCGGATAAAATAAATGAAAATGCCGGTATTCTGAAACCATATGTTGAGCAGGTTGGCTTTTTAAAGCTGAAGGATATATATCTTCACGATCCTACAACAGGAAGTGATACAAAAAAAGGGAATCCCGGTTTATTAAACTTGCTTACTGTCATTGCATTAATAATATTAACTCTTGCTGTAATAAATTATGTAAATCTCACTGTTGCCCAACAGGTAAAGCATAACAAGGATACAGGTATTAAGAAAGTATTTGGTGCAAAACGGAATAATATCATTTACCATTTCCTGACAGAATCAATCCTGGTAATTTCCCTTGCATCTGTTTTAGGGATAATGTTGTTATGGTTCCTTATTCCATATTATCAAACTCTGTTTAATTCATATATCAGTATAAACATATTATTTCAAATACCTTACATAATAATTTTGACGGCTGCCATACTTGTTACTGGTTTGATAAGCGGTACAGGACCCTCAATTGTACTGACAAGGATCTCCCCGGTGAAAATTCTGACCGGGTCTACCTTCTCTCCGGCAAAGAAAATTTTTTTACGTAATGCTCTTATAGTCTTTCAGTTTACTATTTCGATCGTTCTTATTTTTTGTGTAACGATAGTACAGAGGCAGATTCAATATGTTAAACACAATAATCCCGGATTCAATGAAGAACAGTTGCTTCGGTTAGATCTCCCATTTATACGGGAGAATGATATAGGCAAAGCGATGACTCTACTGGGTGAATTAAGGAAATCGCCATTCATCAAGAGTTTATCAGTTACATCCGGTACTCCTGGTGCGATAAGAATGAGTATGGGTTCCAATATGGAGAATACCAACAGGAATATTAGTGTTCCATGTCTTCTGGTTGATACTGCATTTTTAAAAACATTCGGACTGAGAGTTGTCAGGGGGAGAGATCTCGAACCGGGAGATATCGACAAAGTATGCATGCTAAATGAAGCCGCATACAGACACTTTGAATTTGAAAATCTTGAAAACAAGAGATTTAATAATTTCGGAGGATTTGATATCATAGGTGTGGTGAATGATTTTCACTATAGTTCACTGCATAAGACTATAGGGCCGGTATGTATCATGTTTACATCTAAAAGCATGCCATCAGCAATAAATATCAGGTTTGCCTCAAATAGTGTCGGCGCCGGTATGGACAATATAAAAAAGCTCTGGGAGGATATACTGCCTTCATACCCGTTAAAGTACCAGTTCTACGACGAGTGGTTTGACTCGATGTATCGGGCGGAAGAATACTTTGCACGCACAATAAGTCTCTTTGCAATACTTGCCATAGTTATTTCGTGTATAGGAATTTTAGGTCTGGCCATCTTTTCTTCTGAGCGCCGCATAAAGGAGATCGGTATCAGGAAAATCAACGGAGCAAAAATATCCGAAATATTACTCTTGCTGAACAGAGAATTTATAAGCCTGGTCATTATTGCGTATCTTATTGCTGTTCCAATAGCATTATATGCCATGCACAAATGGCTGGAAAGTTTTGCTTACAGAACAGGAATAAATTGGTGGATCTATATCCTGTCAGGTTTGCTTGCACTGTTAATTGCACTGGTAACTGTAAGCTGGCAAAGCTGGAGGGCAGCAACCAGAAATCCGGTCGAAGCTCTCCGATATGAATGACCCCCCAACCCCCAAGGGGGCTAAAAGAATGAACTAATGGAAGGAATCGAAACTAAAATGGAGATATAGTTATGAGGATTGAAAGTGAGCTCGGCGAAGCCAACCGTATCGGGATAGATGCATTAAAGTCTGAATGAAAAGTAACCGTAAAAATAATATAACAACCGGATGTTCAGAAATTATTTAAGAACAGCAATCAATAGTATTGTTAAGAACAAGTTCTTCTCATCAATTAATATTCTGGGATTAGCTCTTGGAATAACTGTATGCTTATTGATTCTTATGTATGTAATAAATGAATTGAGTTATGAAAGTTTTCAGACTAACAGAAAGAATATTTATAGAGTAGCGCTTGAATGGGGTACGCCAGGAAGTTTTATGAAATTTGCAGGATCAATGCCTGCCCTGGCAGCAGCCATTGATTCTCAGATCCCTGAAGTCAAATCTGTGGCACGTATAAGGAAAAGTTACGATGCTGTTATAAAAACCAGGGATAATCAGGAAATCAAAGAGGAAAATTTATTCTTTGCCGACCCGGATATTCTGAAAATCTTTACATTTTTTTTTCAGGAAGGTGTTCCTGAGGATGCCCTTAAAGAACCTTTTAAGGCAGTGATAACAAAAAGGACCGCAGCTAAATATTTTGGCAATGCTGATCCGTTAGGGAAGGAATTATCATTTAAGGATACTCCTTTAAGGATAACCGGGATAATTGACAATATTCCTGAAAACACTCATTTCCAATGTGATATTCTGGTTTCTTATTCAACTCTTAAATCAATGGGAGAGACCATTGAGCAGCCATGGAATCAGTGGGGCGACGACCTGACATATATTTTATTAAAAAATGATGAATCGGTAAGTTCAATCATTCCGAAACTGAATGACCTTCTTCTTAAAAATGCAGGTGAATGGCTGGCAGCAAGAATGAAATTCGACTTGCAACCGCTAACCCAGATACATTGGGACACCGATACCCGTGGTGATATAGGCCCTAAAGGGAACAAAACTTATGTTTACATATTTCTTTCTGCAGCCATTTTTATTCTCATTATAGCATGTTTCAATTTCTTAAATCTTTCAATTTCCCGGTATCTGGGAAGAATGACTGAAGTTGCGATACGTAAAACAGCAGGGGCGAGAAGAAATCAGCTGATTTTTCAATTTCTGACTGAAACGACATTGATTGTCATTATTTCGAGTCTGATAGCAGTATTTCTGTTTGAACAGTTCTATTCAAATCTTTATTCTTATCTGAACACTGCTTATGTATTAGCAAATCGACATTTTTTGGTTTTGACAATCTTGGTTTTTTTAATAGTCATTATGGTAGGGATAGCAGCAGGTACCTATCCTGCATTTTATATCTCCAGACTAAAACCAATTGAAGTTTTACGCAAAGAAACATACGGATTAAAAAGTAAATTTACTTTCAGGAGATTCCTTGTTATGCTTCAGTTTGCTATTTCAATAATCCTGCTCGTCGGGACAATTATAATATTCCGCCAGCTTAATTACATGAAAAAATCTGATCTGGGCTTTAATAAGGAAAATGTACTGTTGTTGAATTTCCCGGGATTAAACGAAGAAATAAGAAGAAAATATGACGTGTTAAGAGATGAATTACTGAAGAACTCAAACATCCGTTATGTTTCCGGAGCATATACTCTTCCTGGTGTTAACAGCAGGATGAACATAAGTGTCAGACCTGCCGGAACTTCGCCAGATAATTCAATAAATATCCAGGCTTTACCTGCCGATTATGGATTTGTAAGATCGTTGCAACTGGAAATTATTGACGGCCGGGATTTTTCACAGGATTTTTCCACTGACAGGTATAAAAGTGTGTTACTTAATCAGGCTGCGGTTAATATCCTGGGACTGGAAAAACCTCTTGGAACCAGATTAATGATTCCGGGAGAGGATTATAAAAACGGAGTTACAGTTATAGGTATTGTAAAGGATTTCCATATTGAGTCATTCCATGAAAAAATAGATCCAATACTGATTTATATTAATCCTGAAATGTATATTTCTATCGCCGTCCGCATTAATCCATCGAACAGCGACGAAACACTGGCATATATAAAAAATGTCTGGAATACAGTTTTGCCTGGATCCAATTTTAATTTAAGGTATCTTGAGAATGCTTATAACAGTTTGTACAGTACAGAAGAAAAAAGCGGCCTGATCTTATCTCTTTTTACGGTACTGGCCATTTTTATTTCCTGCCTTGGCTTATTTGGTTTTGCTTCATTTGTGATTGGCAAGAAGATCAAGGAGGTTGGTATAAGAAAAGTCATGGGCGCCCGGGCTTTAGGGATATCTCTGTTGTTATCAAGACAGTTTACAATATGGATATTAATTTCAAGTCTGATTGCTTGTCCTGCAGCATACTTACTTGTTGTTAAATGGCTTGGGAATTTTGCTTATCACATAAAAACAGAATGGTGGATTTTTGCAGCAGCTGTTTGCTCCGAGCTGGTAATTGCACTGTTAACAGTAACCTTGCAAACATGGAGAGCGGCAACAAGAAACCCTGTGGAGGCTCTCCGTTACGAGTAATTTATACGATCAACAAGATGAAAAAACTGAGAATTATCTTCCGGAGCATTTTACGACAGAAATTGAATTCAGGAATTATCCTCGTCAGCCTCTCCATCGGAATAGCCTGCTTTAACCTGATACTTCTTTTTATCAACCGGGAGTTGAAAACTGATGGTTTTCATGCCGGGAAGGACAGGATATTTGCCTTGAAATGCGACGATCCATGGGTTCCCGGAGGTTTAATGTATCACTGCAGATTCGGTTCTGCAGAATACCTGAAAGCGAACTCCTTCGTGGAAGATTTTTGCCGTATAAGCAATGCAGGTTCTCAAAAAATAATCATCAACAATGAAGCATTTTTTGACCAGGGCCGGATCATAGCCACCACGGATAACTTTTTCGGTTTTTTTTCCTATAAAATTATGACCAATAATCCGGAAACAGCATTGAAGGCTCAGAACAGCCTGGTCATCTCGGAAGATCTGGCAAAAAAATATTTTGGATCGGGGGAGGCCGTTGGACAGGTCATTAAACTGATTAACCGGGATAAAGAGGAAGAAATGGTCGTTACAGGAGTCTTCAGAAAACCTTTGGAGAATACCCAGATAGTTTTTGACATGGTTCGCCGGATAGGAGAGACAGATAGCCGCTGTTATGTCCGGTTAGCCGAAGGTGTGGAGAGGGAAGAGGTGGAGAAAATCATGACCGAACATAGAGAATCAATCCCAATAGTCCATATGGGAACACCGGGCTCATACTATCTTGAACCTCTTAAATCGGCGTACTTCGATATTTCAAGGGGATCAACCATTGAAGCCAACCGCGACAGAACAGATCTGTGGATCGCTTTTATAATCGGCCTGATAATAATTAGCATCGCATCGTTTAATTACCTGGGATTACTTAACAGCAGATTACAGGAAAAGAACAAGGATTATATTATACGACTGATAAATGGCGGCTCAAAATTCAGCCTTATCCTTGACTATACGATTGAGAATGTAATAATTATAGGGATTTCTTTTGTATTAAGCCTTTTTCTCATGCTGGAGATACTGCCTTTTTTTAACGAACTTACCGGAGGCGGGATAACAAAAACCTACCTATATAAAACTGAGAATCTGGTCGTACTTTTTGTTATTGTTCTGTTCCTGATATCATTATCATTATTGTTTGTATTGTTCAGAATCCGCTCAACAATTGATATAAATGCGCTTAAACCCGGAATTAATCAGAAATATAACGGAATACAAATTCCCGCCTTCAATATCTTCCAGCTGGCAAGTTCGATTGCTCTTATAATTTGCTCTGTTGTTATTATCAAACAAATGAATTTCATCTCAGATAAGCCGATCGGCCTTGATAAAGATATAATCGAGGTCAGACTGCCCTCGGAACATTCTGGTAAAGTTACAGTTTTCAAGGATGAATTATTGAAGAGAAGTTCTGTCGGACAGGTTTCTGTAGTCGGGGCTTCGCCGTTGCTTGAACATTACTGGTTGTTACTGGAGTACGAACAGGATGGTGTAAAGAAGCAGTACTCGCCATCAGGCTTTTCAGGTGACGAAAACTACTTTTCTGTGCTGGGAATTGACCTGGTTGAAGGCGAGGGATTCTCAGGTAAAATGACGTCTGGTAATAAGATATGCGTAGTAAACCAGGCATTTGCGAAATATTTCTCTGATCAGGACCTTATCGGTAACAAGGTACCGGGCATGGAAGATCAGATAATAACTGGAATTGTGAGAGATTTTCATTATTCAGGTCTTAAAACGCAAATAGAGCCTGCTTTTATTTCATATTCGGTTAATGGAAGTCATCTGTTGGTCAAATCGTCAGGAAATCTTTCCGAAACCATGAAAGCAATAGCAGAGACCTGGAAAAAACTGATACCTGACTACCCGGTAAATATTGAATCTGTAGGTGACAGATTTGAGTGGTACCACAGGGCGAACAGGAATTACATAAAACTTATCGCCTCATGTTCATTTATCAGTCTGCTCCTTGCAATGATCGGTCTGTTTGCTGTATCATACCAGAACAGCAGGCATCGTACGAAAGAGATCGGGATCCGTAAAATTAATGGAGCAGGTATTACAGAAATACTTGTACTGCTCAACAGGGATTTTGTAAAATGGGTCATGATCGCATTCGTGATCGCCTCGCCCGTCGCCTGGTACGAAATGCATAAGTGGCTTCAGAACTATGCTTACAAAACCGAATTCAGCTGGTGGATTTTTCCGTTGACTGGTATAATAACTCTTGTAATTGCAGTTGCATCTGTCAGTCTTCAAAGTTTAAGAACCGCAAAAGAAAATCCTGTCGAAGCTCTCCGGTATGAATGACTCCCGACCCTCTTGGGGGATTTAGGGGTGATCTTCAGCTGGCAGAGCTGGAGAGCGGAGATCCTCGATAGCGAACCGAACGAAATAAGCCAGGCGAAGCCAACCGTATCGGGATGGAAGCATTAAGGTATGAATAACTATTCAGTCATTTTCTTGATTCCGGCATAATAAAGATCATATCCACCCTTACCTCCCGGACGGTTTGATGAAAAGATCACAAAGTCATTTTCAAAGTCATTGCCGAAATTTTTTACAAATGGCCTGTACTCGTCGTAGGCTGAGTTTATTTTTTCCCCAAAATTGACAGGAGAAATCCATCTGCTTCCATCGTATATTGAGTAGTAAAGATCGAATCCTCCATATCCGCCTGGTCTGTCCGATGTAAATACCAGCAGATTCCCCGCTATAAAAGGACATTTATCATCATATTCAGAGGAGAGGTCTGAAACCTTCTTAACTTCTCTCTCCGATGGATCATACAACTGGTCAATAAATCTGCCGGTGCCTGTAAAGTCAACCGTATAAATATCGAAACTGCCTTCACGGTCAGAACAGAAATATATTGATGAGGTGTCGGGCATGATTGCAGGATAGGCGTCATCGGAAGAAGAATTGCAGAATTTTATCTTTTCAGGTGTGCAATAGAAATCCCTGGTAATGTTCTCAGTAAACTGTATGTCCAGATTACCGGATTCATCCGTTGCGTAAAGGAGGATGTAATGACTATAATCAGGAAGTACATTGTAGTATTCTGTAATTGCCTCTCCCTGAGGTATAAGAAAAGGTCCCAACTCATTGGATTGAGTATTGACCCTCATCACGGCATCTGCTAAATCTCCCGGAATTTCATTTGCCTCACGGTAACCTTCATAATAGTCTGAAACAATTAAATTCACCCTGCGAGGGCTTTTCTCCATATATACAGACAGTGGTGTATATATTATGTTGAAATTTTTTCCCAGGCTGTTTCGGTTTGAAGAAAAACAAAAAGGTCCGGAATCTCCTATGACAACAAGATAAGAGTTATAATCATCGTATTCTGAATTGAATTCAACCATATTTTCCGGTTTATCCGGGAAATACCTGAATGAATAGGTGTCATCATCGCATGAAAGCAGAATTGAAACAAGAAACACTGCTGCCAGATTAAACCTTTTCATGTATCAATGGAGAATATGAAGCAGCAATTTACTAATTCTTTCACAATTTCGGGATTATTTTCAATATTGATTTTGAAATCCTAATTTTAGGTCAAATTTAATTTTATGAAGGTCTATAAATTCGGGGGAGCATCCGTGAAAGATGCTGCCGGAGTCAGAAATCTTGGCAATATCGTTTTAAAAGAAAAAGGAAACCTGGTTGTTGTGGTTTCAGCTTTTGGCAAAACAACAAATGCACTTGAGAAAGTCCTGAGATCCTGGCTGGAGGGAGACAATCTCTATAAAGATCATCTTGATAATATTTACAGTTATCATGCGTCAGTTGCTGGTGAACTCTTTACTGCCGGAAGTCCGGCTATGGGCAGAATTGATGCTTCATTTGCAACACTAAAAGAATATCTGCAATCAGCCAAAAAAGGCGATTATGATTTTGAGTATGACCAGGTTGTTTCCCGGGGAGAGATCTGGTCAACAATAATTGTCGCTGAATATCTTAGCAGTACCGGGATCATTGCCGAATGGGTTGATATACGCAATTCACTTTTAACGGATGAAAAATACAGGGATGCCAATATCTTCTGGGAGGAAAGCACTGTCAGGATCAAATCGGTCTTTGATTTCAGCAGGTCGAATATATATGTTACCCAGGGTTTTATTGCAGGAACTGTTTCTGGCAGGTCGACAACTCTTGGCAGGGAGGGATCAGACTATACTGCTGCCGTACTCGGCAATATACTTGATGTTGAAAGCGTTACGGTATGGAAGGATGTTCCCGGTCTTATGAATGCAGATCCGAAATGGCTGAATGACCTGGAGAAGCTCGATGAAATGTCGTACAGGGAGGCTGTAGAGATGACCTTCTCCGGAGCAAAAGTCATTCACCCCAAAACAATAAAGCCGCTTCATAACAAGAACATACCGCTTTATGTAAAGTCATTTCTTGCTCCTGATACAGAAGGAACCCTTGTAACAAATGATCCTGTCCTCAAACAAATTATTCCTGTTTTTATAAAAAAAGAGTGCCAGATACTGATTTCAATTCTGCCGAAAGACTTATCTTTTGTAATGGGTGATAACCTGAGCCGTATCTTTTATATGTTTACAGAAAAAGGTATCAAGGTTAACCTTGTTGAGGCAAGCGCCGTAAGTATTGATGTATGTGTTGATGATGAAAGACCAAAGATTGATGCCCTGCTTGAAACACTGAAAGATGAGTTTTCGGCTGTCTATAACGAGAATGCAGAGATACTTTCCATCAGGCATTATACTCCTGAAGCAATAGAACGTATAACAACCGGAAGGGAGATACTGCTGGAACAGAGAACACGAAATACAGTAAGGTTTGTGGTGAGGACGAAGCAATCTTCCTCACCCAACACATAATTATCTGTCGAACTCCAGTCTCTGTCCCCGGTAATCCTCGTTGATCATACCTCTATTATATACAACCGTTCCGTTTACGATTGTCATAACAACTTTCGATCTGAAAGTTGTCCCTTCAAATGGCGACCAGCCGCATTTATATAAAATATTATCCTTGGATACAGTCCACTGATTATCCGGATCGACAAGACAGAGGTCTGCTTTGTAATTCTCCCTAATAAATCCCCTTCCTTTAATTTTAAACAGAATGGCAGGATTGTGACACATCTTCTCAATGATTTTTTCAATGCTGAATATTTTATTATGCCACAACTCAAGCATGGCAGCAAGTGAATGCTGAATCAGAGGTCCGCCGGAAGGTGCTTTGAAATAGCTGTTTGTTTTTTCTTTGAGCGTATGCGGCGCATGGTCGGTTGCAATAACATCAATCAGATCATTCCTGACGCTATCAAGCAATGATTCTCTGTCGTATTTGGTCTTTATTGCCGGATTCCATTTTATCCTTGTACCAAGTTCATCATAAAAGGAATCGTCAAACCAGAGATGATGAACACATACCTCTCCGCTTATTCTTTTTTCATTCAACGGCAATTCATTACTGAAAAGCTTCATTTCATCAGCCGTTGAAAGATGAAGGACATGGAGTCTTGTATTATATTCCCTGGCTAATTCTATTGCAATGGATGATGAACGAAAGCAGGCTTCACGGCTCCGAATAAGGGGATGCATTTTAACCGGCACATCCTCTCCGTATTTTTTTTGGAAAGTCTCGGTGTTTCTTCTTATCGTAGGTTCATGTTCACAATGTGTTATTACCGGCATAGCTGCCTGTCTGAATATTTCACGGAGAGCATTCTCATTATCTACGAGCATATTCCCTGTTGATGATCCCATGAAAACCTTAATGCCGCATACTCTGACTGGATCGGCTTTAATAATCTCATCAATGTTATCGTTTGTTGCCCCTATGTAAAAAGAATAATTAATAAGGGAATTATCTGACCCCAACCTGTACTTGTCATCCAGAGCTTCAATAGTAACAGTCTGAGGCATGGTGTTGGGCATATCCATGAATGATGTTACTCCGCCTGCCACAGCGGCCCTCGTTTCGGTAAAAATATCTGCTTTATGAGTTAATCCCGGTTCCCTGAAGTGAACCTGATCATCAATTACTCCGGGGATCAGAAGTAATCCTGATGCATCAATTATTTTTGCATTTGATGGTGCTTTTACCTGTTCGGGAGATCCTATTGCAGAAATAATCTCATCCTTAATAAGCAAGTCGCCCCTGAAAACCCGTCCCTCATTAACTATTGTGGCGTTCCTTATTAATATATTGCTCATTATTAGCGATTTAGCACGCCTTCTCCTTCAACTTCTTCAACCCTTCAACTCTTCAACATTCTTCTTATACTTCACAAACCAGCTCCTGAGCTTCATTCTCAGCACCCCCCATAAAGCTTCATTAAAAACTCCGCCTGTCATTTTTGATGAGCCAAGTTTTCTGTCGGTGAAAATAATCGGTACCTCAACAATCTTATATCCGAGTTTCCATGCAATAAATTTCATTTCAATCTGGAAGCTGTACCCGACTGATTTTATGTGATATTGGTTGATATTTTCAAGCACCTCCCTTTTGTAACATTTGAATCCGGCAGTTGTATCCATTATTTTCATACCGGTAACCATTCTCACATAAATTGAGGCAAAATATGACATGAGAACCCTTGAGAGAGGCCAGTTCACAACATTGACACCGCTGATATACCGGGATCCAATTGCCACATCAGCATCTCCGTTTTTACATACATTAAAAAGCCTTACCAGATCAGCCGGATCATGGGAGAAATCAGCATCCATTTCATATATGAAGTCATACACTCTCTCAAGAGCCCAGTTAAAACCTGTCATATATGCAGTGCCCAGGCCAAGTTTTCCGGGTCTTTCAATCAGATGGAGGTTGGCAAATGATTCCTGGAGATTTTTTACAATTGCGGCTGTCCCGTCGGGAGAATTATCATCAACTATCAGAATATCAAATGCAATGTCCAGGGCTGAAATAGCCTTTACCAAAGCTTCAATGTTTTCACTTTCTTTATATGTCGGTATAATAACTATATTTGACATTGCATCGATATTATTGCGAAAATAAGGAAATAAAGTTAATAGTAAATACTACCTGCTGATTATTTGATAAATAAGAACCTCAATCATAATACTCCGGTATACGGATCCAATACGATTGCATGAATAAACCGACGGATAAACATGAATATCTCTTTATTTAAAAAAATAATACCGGTACTATTTATCCTGCTTTTCATCAACAGTATGGGGTATTCACAGGAGAAAATATGGCGGGTTGGTTTGTTCTCTTTCTTTGATAATCTTGAATTTGGAGGTTCTGAGGTTAAGATACCTCAGACAATGTCGGGGGTTATATTCGCCCCGGAGGCCGGATTAAAATGGGATTCAGTTCATAAATTAAGCATCGGGGTAAATCTTATGCATGAATTCGGGAGCAGGACGGCAATTCAGAATTTCTATCCGACTGCATATTATGAACTGACAAAGGGACCTTTGAATTTTATTATGGGGGCATTCCCGCGCGACAGGGTAACAGGTAACTACCCTCGCCTTTTTATACAGGATTCAATAAGTTATTACCGGCCAAATGTGGAAGGCATCTTTCTTGAATTCCGTCGTAACGGAAATTATATTAAAGCCTGGCTCGACTGGACAGGACGGATGTCGGAGACTGTTAATGAGGCATTTATCGCCAGTATCAGCGGAAGATATAATTACGGTTTATTTTATATAGAACATTTTGGACATATGTATCATTATGCCGGCAAATTGAATCCGGTAATTAGCGAAGCTTATCATGATAATCTGCTCTTTAAGTCCTCTGCAGGAATTAACCTGTCA
>Ga0315537_1002921_pt1 | contig 12863 bp, 7 predicted proteins | sample SalMarSW160270MG_FD_203091 | JGI IMG/M metagenome (GOLD analysis project Ga0315537, IMG submission 203091) | Salt marsh sediment microbial communities from the Plum Island Ecosystem LTER, Massachusetts, United States - Salt Marsh Sediment SW1602-70 ... | reverse complement strand
ATGTATGCATCACCGGAACCGGGCTGGATGAACCGGCGGCACATCACAACCGATTGTTGAATTCGACTGTCAGGGACATCTGTGGTTATGGTATGAAGTTCATTTCGGGTGATCACCCAGATGATTAAATTTTGCTCGCTCAGCCAGTATTCCACCAGTGCTGTCTTATCATCAAGCAAGGCTTGAACGGATTCCAGGCCGGACGGTTCAACCACGACCATGGATTGGTACTCCCGGTTTTTCAGCTTCAGCTGGCTCAGGATATCGGAATACTCATCCCTGGCATCCTGAAGTTCTGTTTGGATTTGAAACTTCGCTTCTCCTCTCATTGCTTCGGTGCCTGTTGTTTTCAGTTCGTTTCTAAGGAGTGCACGGGTAAGTTGCTGGATCTGGAACCTCACGTCCTGTTCCTGTTCAACCAGTTCCGGATCGGCACTGGTTTTTACATCGATTTTTTTGTTCCCGATCAGGTCAAGGAATGCGCGTGACCTGGCTCTCTGTGCACAGGCAAATGCTTCCGTTTTCAGGTTGAGGTTGAGCAGCAGGTTGATAAGCCTGTCGTACACATCGATCTTATCATCGATGTAGATGCTTTTGAATTCATCGATGGTAAATTTGCCCCGTATGTTTTCGATGATCCGGATTGCTTCCTCGTATGCATTAATGGCAGAATCGATTTTCTCTTCTGTTTCGAATAACCGTCCCTGCTGGTAAAGGATCTGCCATTTCGTTTCTTCCTGCTCTGTCAGGTTAGCTGCCACGGAGAGATTTCTTCTTGCCTCGACAAGGTTGTTCGTTTCAAGTTGTATGTGTCCGATCCTCAGGTGGGCTTTTGCGGTTCCCTCCCGGTTTTCTGAGCGTGTGAAGCAGTCTATCGCTTCCTGATAGCTTGCCAGGCTGCTATCGATCTCACCCATCCGGAACCGGGATTCGCCCAGGCGGAGGCTGGCAAGTCCTGCTGCGACCAGGGCGTTGGCTCCGGCGAAGTATTGTTGTGCCTGCTGTACATCGCCCAGCCTCATATCCAGGGATGCCCCGAGTGCTTCTGCCTGGACTATTTCTTCCTCATGTATCTGTGCTGACTGCAGGAAATAATCGTTTGCTTTTTCAAGGTTTCCGATCCGATAGTATGCATCACCCACGCCAATGTTACTCCATATGATCTGGGGGATGATGTTTGACTCTTCAGCATCCTGAAGTGCTTCCAGCTTTGCATTCAGGGCTTGTTCATATTCTCCTTCTGCTTCAAAGGATTCTCCGATAGCCTGCAGTTGCCGGGCTGCATTCCGGTCGTTGATTTGAGCCAGCTCGAGCGAGTGCCGGTACAGGGTTTTTGCTTTTTTGGTTTCTCCCCGCTGCATCATCGCATTCCCGAGTATGAGATCCGTTTCCATGATTCCCTGCCAGTCGTTCAGATCGTTGTAGATGGAAAGAGCGTTCTCCGCGTGTTGTTCCGTTTCACGGAATCGTCCGAGTGCATTGCATGCCTGTCCCATGGACAGGTAGGTATCAGCCACTGAGAGCCGGTTGATGCTCTTCAGGCTGCTTCCCATTCCCTCATTCAGCAGGAGGGCTTTTTCCAGAAATACGATCCCTTCATTGAAATTACCAATATAGAGGTAGATTTTTCCTAACAATCTGTAATCTTCAATGATTTCCAGCGGATTGTTCTGGGTGGAATCCAGTTCCAGTGCCTCTTCCACATAGTCAACAGCTCTTGCGAAATTACCCTGTGTGCTGTATGCCTGGGCAACTTTCCGGCAAACGTCCGCTTCCATATCAAGATTCCGGTAGATCCCAAGCTGTTTGCTTGCCTCCAGGTATTTTTCATAGTGAACGATTGCATCATTGTATTGATTCAGGTTGTTATAATAGTCACCCTGCTGCTGTTCATGTGTTGCAATAATGGATGGGGTGGTACAGGATGAGAGAAGAATACCAATAATTCCTATCAGGTGACATCTGATGCGATAACAATTTCGGATGAAGCCTGGTTTTCTCATGGTTCCGGATCTTGCAGAAATGAATTAGAAAGTATACAGCAAACCCAGAATATAAAATGGATCTGCACCATAGTTTTTGCCCAGAACGGGTACGGATACAATTTCAAACAGCCGGAACCTTCTGATCTGGAAATTCAGGACAGGCTGGTAGTTGAGGCACCAGGCATTATCTCCTGTATAGACAGGTTCTGCATAAATCTTATTCGGCTGCCAATGAAAAAAGAAGACCTGGTTCTGGAGTGCGATCCAGTCATTCAGGTGAAAATTAAAACTACCCCCAACATCAATCCGGTTACCGTTTTTAAACCGAAAGGTTTGCTTGAAAGAGTCTTCGTCACCCGGTTCGAAATAGTCAGAAAATATTTTCTCTCCTTCAAGAAAGTAAGCATACCCTGCATAGAGGGTAAATGAATAGGGATAGATGATCTTTCTAAGGTTCAGGTCAAGTGTAATGACAAATTCGCCGGCTCCTGTCGGAAGCTTAAAATCGGTCCAGCTTTTGATCCCGGTTGGATTTTTTTGTCCGGTTGGCAGGGTAAAGGTTGTTTTTGCCACCAGGGAGGGGCGGGTTCCGGTTTCCGTAAGGATCTGGTAATCGATGCCAACAGCCAGATCACCAAAACCAACAGCACTCTGTTTTGCATACACTGTTTCAGTGTATGCTCCTAACCGGTATTCATCAGTATAGAAAAATTGTTTATTAATAAATTCCGGCTCTACAATGACCTGTAAGCGGTCTGTTATGCCGTATTCCAGTGCCATTTGGTAGTACCAGCTTTTTGCCCAAACGTTGCTGCTTAAGATATAGCCTTTCTCTCCATTTTCATCGAATGCCTGATCAATGAATGTATAAGATCCGAAAAAAGAAGCACGAAAGAATCCTTTCCTCAGGGTTGCCGGTTCTGTAATGACCGTCTGTTCTTTCAGTTCAGACGGCAGCACCTGTTGCTCGGTCTGTCCGTTTACCAGGGAGGGCAGAAGAAGCAATACAAGTGAACCAGAAATGTTTTTAATCGTGCCCGAAATATTGTATTTATTGACTGTTTTCATAACCAGGGCTGTGAGTTTTATCGTGTAAGGAAGTTAAAGCTTGCTCCCGTATAGATTACCAGCGGAGCCAGCTCGTTCTTACCTAAAATGGGTATATCCATGGATTGAAACAGGCGCAGGTGCCTTGCAACCTGTATTTCATAACCGAATCCAACGACCATTATGTTTTTTTCAGGATGCCCGATCCGGATACCTTCTTCTTCATCATATCCACCGCGGTACATCATTCCGCTGAATCTGCCAAAAACATCAAACCAGTCGATTGCCTGGTAGTCAAAGGTAAGGGCATAGGAAAGGGAATTACCGGGTCTTGTCTTGTAGGGAACTGAATGGTAGGAAAATTCATCTTCATATAACCGGCTCTCCCAGTAGCGGTTTTCAGCTTCACTAAAGCAGAGGGAGTAATCAGCCCATCCTGTAATGGCCATATTGTCTGTAAAAAACTGTGCAGTGGTGCCAAAATGGTAGATCATGGTTCCGTTACCGGCTTTATCGTTGTAATGGAACCTGACATGCTGGAAAACATCTAACGAATCAACAACCGTTATGGACGAGTGTGTTGGTTTTTCCGGTTTATAGTTTGCAACAGGGAGAGAAGCTCCGGCAGAGACTCTCCAGCCGAAGTGATCAATATCAAAAGGCAGCCGCAGAGCCAGTCCAACGAACAAGTCTGATAATCCCTTACATTCAGTAAGTTGCGTAGTATATAGGGTCTCCCAGCCATGAAAATACCAGACCTGTTTTTCCCTTACTCCCATGCTACTGTAGTTCAGGGCAGCAGATACCTCAATAAATTCGAGGATACCATACTTGATTTCAAGGTTGTAGAGGTGCTGAACCATGGCAGTCCCCTCCTTAGCCAGATCGATTTTATCTCCATCGGCATCGAATTTCCTGTTACCGATGGACAGCTGGTACCCGGGATTGATCTGCAGCTGCCCGGCGTGAAGGGTTAACGGACGGTCCACGACCCGTTCAGTCAGTATGTCTGTATTCCCGCCGGTTTGCCCCCAGCAAGGGGAAATCAAACCGGCTATGATGAAGAGTAGATAGATCCTTTTCATCTTAACATAATTTCAAGTTTCACAGGGAATGATTTATTTGGGTATATAAACATAAATTCCCTGGTCAGTTGTGCCAAACCATACTCTGCCTTTCTGATCTGTCATTGAGCAGGGAATGGGTGTATCTGACAGTTCTGCTTTGACTGCGGCATCCATTAATGTACCATTGTACATAACAAGTCCGAATGAAGTGCCAATCCAGATGTTGTGATCCTGATCCTCAGTTATATTTATTACTCCGGAAACCGGATAATTATGATAAAGACTGAAGAATTCCACCTGATTTCCATGCAATCTTGCTACCTGTTCACCCCAGAGGGTACCAAACCAGGTATCATCCCATCCATCCACATGGATTGCGGTTACATCATTGAAGGAGAGCATGTTCACTGAATCGAGTACTTCATAACCCGATTGTGTCATCTTTACGGCGCCGGCATCGGTACCAACCCAGATGTTACCAAGCTGGTCCCCGGTAATGCAATAGATGTTGTTAAATCCGGGCTGGTCAAACGGATCCGTGTACTTGTAGAAATTTTGCCCATCGGACGCGAACAATCCACCGGGAGTAGATTCACTCCCATAAGTACCAATCCACATATTTCCGAATATATCCCTGTAAAGGCTTCGTGCAATAATCGGATCTCCGAACAGGCTGTCGATCCAGTACCAGGTACCCTGGACAAGGACGTCCAGTCCGTAGTGCGATCCAACCCACAAGGTCCCATATCCATCCATTGCAACAGCATATATCGGATATCCCTCTACATAGGCTTCCTGACCGACCTGATCCCATTTGTTGCCATCAAACCGGCAAAGTCCGGTACCGGTCCCCACCCAGATGTTTCCATACAGATCCTCGGTAATCGACCAGATCTCATTGTCAATGATGCCATTCTGGGTTGTATAGTTGGTCCATACATCCACCTTTTCCGGATCAATAACATCCCCCTCCTCACACATGGGTAACAGGAGACAAACCAGTATCAGAACTGGAATAACAATGAATCCCCGTTTCATGGATTTGATTTTAGATGGGTTACACGCAGTTCCCGGGTGAAGGTTAATCGGGTATCTCCAGGTTCTCCAGCAGGTATTCAAACAGGTCGCTTTCAGGATATTTCCGGATCGCCAGTTTCAATACATGCCGGGCATCATACATCAGTTCCTGTTCCTTATAGTAATTATAGGCGGTCAGGTAATCGATCTTTTCGTTGTATGCGAACTTTTTTAGTTCAGATTTCTTTTCATCATTCCATACATTAATGATCCCGATATCAAGAACATCTCTTGCTTTCAGGCTCCAGTAGTAGCTTTCACCGGGCACAAAATCCACATCCTTAAGAGACACTTCCTTGGCCGTGATCCGATCCAGTTTCCAGACCAGTTCATCGGTTGCCTGGTCATATACTTCCAGGGATAGCTGGAAGCCGGCATTCACGTCCACATTCAGAACAACTTCGGCATAGCTTCCGTCAATCAAACCGGAGAGTGAAGGAAACGCTTTGACTGCAGAGAAAGCACCCCTGACCTTATAGGCAGCATTCCGCTGGGAGATCCGCTCGTGATCCTCATCAATCAATTCGGAGACCGACTGAAAGGTTGAACTTTTTTCGGATTCTCCACCTGATCCTGTTGAACTGGAAACGGTGTATTCCTGGTTTGCTTTCAGGTTCACCTCATCCCCTGAAAACAGCATCAGGGTAGCTGTCCCTGATGAAAGCAGGATCTTATCTCCTTTCAGGAAGTTCTGTGGAACCATCAGGTTCTCCGATTTCCCATCACGGGTGTACACTCCTTCACCATCCAATGAAAACAGCATGGCTACATAATCCTTGCTGCCCTGTCCCATACTGGCCAAAGAAACCAGTAAAAGCATACAATACAATCCAATTCTTCTCATGTCATTTTGTTTTAAGTTATTTATGATGTTATTTGTTCATTTGTATAGTCATTCCTGATCCTGCTGATGAAAAACAGGCATAGCAACCCGATGGCTATTATCAGTAAGGGGACCAGGAAAGGTATATTCATTCCATTATTCAGGAACAACCGGAAACAGATCAGAACATGAAGTATCCCCGTCAGGATAAAAGCAAGGGTTGGTATGGTTTTCCTGTTCAGGATTATTCCCTCTATCAGGATAATGATAGTCAGGAACAAAGCAATGAGGTTATAAATCCTTTTTTGATCGGGGATAAACTGCTGATTTAGGATATTCTTTATGACCATCGCATGAATGAAGATACCCGGCAGCTCTTCCTGGTTTCTGAGTATTCCGGTCAATGGTGTTTTGAAAAAATCGTTACTACCGGAATAGGTAACTCCCACCAGGATGATCTTGTCCCTGAACCAGTTTTCGGAAACCTGCCGAAACTTTCCATCCAGGATATCCTTGCTTGAGAAAGATGAAAAGGCTTTGGATGGCGTAAAGTAACGAATCACCTCCGGGTCATATTTCGCTGTAATATCTGATCCTGCTGACTGGCAGATCCGGGTGGAGAAGGCAGGTATATCTGATCCGGCTATCTTTTTAAACAGGTATACTTCCCTGCACACATCGTCCTTATCCAGGTTGACTTTGGTAAACCCGACAGAAACATTTTCCTGTAAAAACGAGTCAATGGGTTGAATCAGGCGTACTTTCTCTTTATCATTCATGATGAGATTTGCGCCCAGTACAACCGGTATCTCCGACTGGATTGCCTGCATCAGCTTCTGGTCAGGATCTGCATATTCCGGATCAATTTTCTGTACTTCAGATAGTATCTGGTCGTACTTGTCGCTAAAATGTGCCGTAAACAGAAAATCCAGACCGATCACTCTGGGTGAATAGCTTTTTATTTCATTCACCAGCGTGGCTATGTATTCACGGCTAACTTCTCCGCCCGCAATGGAACGGAAGGCATAATCGTCAATTTTAACGATTACAATATCCGGATCGATCGCCTTTTCACGCTTATGGTCACTGTATAATTGCCGCCAGTCGATTGTTTTCTTCTCAGTGATACGAAATTCCACAAACAGGATGATCAATCCCAAAAGGATCACCTCACCGATAAACCTTAATGGGATTGCCCGAAATATACTCCGAAGGATGAGTTGAAAATTTGCCATAGATGGGTAAAATACCGCTTGTTATGTGATTTTGCTACTCTCCTGTTTGAATTCTAATTTACAATTTTATTTATTGTAATTTATAACGAATGGGCACTTTTTTAAACGTAATTGGGATTTGTTTATTATTTTTGATCGAAGATACCCGGTAACGGTAACGAATGAAACGATTTCTTTTATACTTTCTGGTTGCAGCTATTCATCTGGCTTTTATCTCTCCATCCACGGGACAGGAAAGATCATTGGAAGATACCCTGAAGGTGGTTCCTGATAAGGAGAAGATCGATATCCTGTATGAATGGATTGAGAGCCACCCTTATGATAGTAAGCAAAATATCGAATATGCGGATCAAATCATTACCCTTTCCAGAAAGCTGGATGATCCTCAGTCGGAAGTACTGGCTCTTAAGGAGAAGGGATCAGCCTGGTCAAACCTGAATGATGATCAGCAAGCGCTTGAATTCTATCAGCAGGGGCTGGAGCTGGCAAGGGAGATTGACTACCAGGAAGGGATCTCTGCCTGTTTGTATAACATCGGAATTATCTACCGCAGTCAGAATGATTTTGAACGAGCACTGGGTTATTTCAGGAAATCATTTGAGATTGACAGCCTGTCGGAGGATAAGGAGAATATTGCCTCGACGTTAAATATCATTGGTGTTGTATTAATCGATCTGGGGAAATCCTCGGAAGCCCTGGATCACTTCAACCGGTCCTTACAGTTGAATGAAGAGATCAACAACAAGGAAGGGATCGCCAATGCCCTTTTGAATATTGGAGAAATCTATAGCAACAGGGGCGATTATGCAAGAGCTGAGGAAAATTTTAAACAGTCACTCCAACTTTCGGAAGAGATGAATGATAAGCAGGGTACCGCGAAAGCATACAATGCCCTTGGCAATATCTTTGAACGGAAATCAGATTACGGGGGAGCTCAGGAAAACTACCTTGAAGCCCTGAGAATATATGAGGAGATTGCCGATCTGCACGGGACTGCACAGGCCCAGTTCAACGTCGGGACGGTCTATAAAGCGATGCACAACTACGACATGGCAAAGCAATATTTCAGTTCATCGCTGGTAAATTATACCCGGCTCCAGGACCAGGAAGGAGTTGCGGACTGTTACCTCGAGATCGGTTACATTCATGAAGTCACCGAAAATTACCCCGATGCCATCCGGTTTTACCAGGCTGCCCTGAACATTGAACAGAAACTCAACAACGTCCAGGGAATCAGTTCTGCCATGAAAAAAATCGGGGATATTTACGACAAAGGGCTGAATGATTACCAGGGGGCACTTGAATATTATATGCAGGCACTGGAGTTGAAACAGGAGATCGGTGATACACTGGGGATTGCCAATACCATGAAAACGATCGGATTCGTTCACCAAAAGTACGGGCACTATACTGAAGCACTGAATTACCTGAATCAAAGCCTCGAAATGGCAAAGGAGATAAACGACAAGGATCTGCTTCGAACCGTTTACCGGATATTATCGGAATTTTATGCTGCCAAGAGAGATTACAGGAATGCCCTGGAATCCTTCAAAATATCAGCTCTGTATAAGGACAGTGTATTTACGGAGGAGAGCCAGCAGGCAATAGCACAGATGCAAACCCTGTACGACACGGAGAAAAAAGAACAGGAAAATGCATTGCTCCGGAAAGAAAACGAAATACAAACACTCCAGATCAGCAGGCAACGAAACCTTAGAAACTCGTTGATCGTCATCTCAGGGCTTGTCCTTATCCTGGTGGTGGTTGTTTATAGCAGATACCGGACAAAGAAAAAAGCCAATGAATTGCTGAACCAGAAAAACATTCTCCTGGAAGAGCAGAAAAATCAGATCGAGGAGCAAAAAATTGAGATCGAGATCAAAAACAAGCACATCACCGACAGTATCAACTATGCAAAAGGAATACAGGATGCGATGTTGCCACGCATGGAGGTGATAAAAAATGCAATTCCCAACCTGTTTATTTTTTACCGGCCACGGGATATCGTCAGTGGAGATTTTTACTGGTTTGATGAAGTCAAGGGGAAGATCGTCATTGCTGCGGTGGATTGTACCGGACATGGAGTCCCGGGAGGATTTGTCAGCATGATGGGTAATGACCTGTTGAATGAAATTGTGGATGCGCGGAAGATCACTGCAGCCGACCAGATCCTTATTGAACTCCATAAAGGAGTTTCAAAAGCCCTGAAACAGCAGGAAAACCAGAACCGTGACGGAATGGATATGGCACTGTGTGTGATCAACAGGGAAAAAAATATACTGGAATATGCCGGGGCAAAGAATCCCCTCCTATATATTGAGAATGGGGAGATGCACCGCATCCTTGCAGATAAAATGCCGATTGGCGGGATCGAAGATGAGGAGTTGCAGGAAAAAATATTTTCCAGACATGAATTTGACCTGAAAACGGAAAAGGTTTTCTACATGTACTCGGATGGTTATGCTGACCAGTTCGGGGGAGAAGAGAAGAAGAAATTCATGACCAAACCCTTCCGCGAATTACTCTTCTCCATCCATAAGGAACCGTTTGACCACCAGAAAGAGATCCTTGAAAGAACATTCATCGAATGGATGGGAAATGAACCCCAGGTCGATGATGTCCTGGTGGTGGGGTTCAAGGTGTGAATTGTTATTGGGTTATGCCATAGGCATCCCTATGGGAGTAGTTATTAAGTTATTGAGTACATAGCGGTTTACCTGGAAATTCTTCGGTGTTGCATTTCATATTTTCCCTATTCATTATATTCTTTCCTTCAAAGTCTACTATTTATTCGTCAGACGCCTTACTAACCTAATAACCAATAACCAATAACCTAATAACTGTTCAGGTCAGATCAACTAAAGTTCTGCTTCGTAACCTCGCATAAAACTAGTTTTACTTACATTTTACTTTTCCCGTAGGGATACCTTCGGTATTACTTTGTACTTTTGTCTTGATTATGTTTTATCCTAAAAATTTTGAAGAGAAAGTCGGTTTTGACAGGATCAGGAAAATGATCCTGGATACCTGCCTGTGTGACCTGGGCAGGAAACTGACTGCAGAGATGCATTTCTCAACCTCGGCAGATGAAATAACCATCCTTCTCCAACAGACGGATGAGTTCCGGCAGATCCTTTTGCTTGATCGGGATTTTCCCCTGGATCATTTTTACGATGTTACTCCTTCGCTGAAGAAACTACGGGTTGAGGGATCATACCTTGAGGCAGGGGAGTTTCTGCAGATCCGGAAATCACAGGGCACGATGCGGTCCATCCTTGCCTTCCTGTCGGAAGAGGATCACGATTATCCGGCTCTCAAAGGATTAAGTCGTGATATTGTGATCTATCCGTTTGTTCTGGATTCAATCGATAAAATACTGAATAATAAGGGGGAGGTGAAGGATAAAGCATCACAGGAACTGGCGTCGATACGCAAGGCTTTGCGTGAAAAAGAAAAACAGGCATCTGCCCGTCTGAATCAGATTCTCAAGCAGGCGATTTCAGATGGTATTGTTGAGCGTGGAGTAAACCTGGCCATTCGTGATGGCAGGACGGTTATACCGGTGAATTCATCAAGCAAGCGACACATTTCAGGACTCGTGCACGATGAGTCTGCCAGCGGTAAAACTTCCTATATTGAGCCATCGGAGATCGTGGAATTGAATAACGAGATCCGGGAGCTTGGATATGCAGAGAAGAGAGAGATCATCCGGATCCTGTTATCCCTGACCAATGATATCCGACCCTATACTGAGGATCTCTTCAGGTCCTATGAATTCCTGGGGCAAATCGATTTCACCAGGGCAAAAGCACTGGTTGCGCGTAAATTAAATGCTGTACTGCCTGCTTTTGGCAGAGAACCTGCGCTAAACTGGAAACGTGCCATCCATCCACTTTTATTCCATACCGAAAAACCGGAGGAAAAGGAGGTTGTCCCTCTGGATATCTTCCTGAACGATGAAACCAGGATATTACTGATATCGGGACCCAATGCAGGTGGTAAATCCGTTTGTCTGCAGACCGTTGGTCTTCTGCAATACATGCTTCAGTCGGGCATGCTGGTTCCGGTCCTTGAAGATTCGGAGTTCGGGCTCTTTACCCAACTGTTTATTGAGATCGGGGACGAGCAATCGATTGAGAACGACCTGAGCACATACAGCTCGCACCTTGTCAATATGAAGTATTACCTGAAGAATGCCAATCCCAATACCTTGATCCTTATCGATGAGTTTGGAACCGGAACTGAACCCATGCTGGGAGGAGCAATTGCAGAAAGCATGCTTGGCAAATTGATCAAAACAGGAACATACGGTGTGATAACAACCCATTATACAAACCTGAAACATTTTGCTGCATCCGAACCGGGGATTGAAAACGGAGCCATGCTGTTTGACAGGCAAAAAATGGAGCCGCTTTTCCAACTGGAAATCGGACGGCCAGGCAGCTCCTTTGCCTTTGAAATAGCAAGAAAAATCGGGCTCCCTGAGGATGTGCTTACCGCAGCAACAGAAAAGGCAGGGGAGGATCACATCAAGTTTGACCGCCATTTACAGGAGATTGCCCGGGATAAAAGGTACTGGGAAAATAAAAGAAGCAGGATACGGAAATCGGAAAAAAAACTGGAAGAACTGGTAGAAAAATATTCCCTGGAACTGGAGCAGGTTAAACAACTGAGGAAAGAAATTATCGAAAGAGCAGAACTCGAAGCAAAAGAGCTGTTAACCGGGGTTAATAAGGTGATTGAAAATACAATACGGAAAATTAAGGAAGCAAATGCTGAACGGGAAGTGACAAAAAAGGCGAGAAAGGAGCTGGAACAGTTCACGAAAACCATAACTGACAGCAAGCGGGAAACGGACGAAAAGATCGAACAGAAAATAACACGCCTCAGGAAAAGTGCCCGGCAAACCATAAAAACAGAATCAAAGAAAAAAGCCACGGTTCAGCAGGGAGAAGATATCAGGGTAGGGGATAAGGTGAAAATGACAGGATATGAAACTCCGGGTGAAGTGATTGACAGGAATGAAAAAAGTTACATGGTCTCTTTTGGAAATATGAAAACAACCCTCCCCGCTGAAAAACTGACAAAGATCAGTGAGAATGAATTCCGCAGGGCAGCCAGAAAAGAATCACAGGACCCCGCCACACTCTGGGATATCGGGAAACGGAAACTTGCCTTTTCACCCCAGATCGATCTTCGGGGAGTGAGGACAGAAGAAGCAATCAGAAGGGTGACAGAATTCATCGATGAGGCCATCGTTGTTGAAATCGATACCCTGCGAATTCTGCATGGAAAGGGAGATGGGATTCTCCGGCAGATGATCCGCGAATACCTCAATACGGTGGATATCGTGAAATCCTTCCATGACGAACACATCGACCAGGGAGGCTCGGGAATTACCGTGGTCGACCTGGATTTATGAGGGAAGACGATGAGAGGGGGAGATGATGAGACAGAGGGACTAAGGGACGAAGAGATTAGTAGAGTCCAGAGTTCAGTGTACAGAGTACAGAGTTAGACTGCAGTCCGCAGTCTTCAGTCTCCAGTCAACAGTATGCAGTACGAGGAAAAATTGGTCCTGGTTGCTGCCCGCCCGACTGAACGAGTCAGTCGTTCGGGCGGGGGTACT
>Ga0315537_1002918_pt1 | contig 12866 bp, 13 predicted proteins | sample SalMarSW160270MG_FD_203091 | JGI IMG/M metagenome (GOLD analysis project Ga0315537, IMG submission 203091) | Salt marsh sediment microbial communities from the Plum Island Ecosystem LTER, Massachusetts, United States - Salt Marsh Sediment SW1602-70 ... | reverse complement strand
TGAATCAGTAAAGCCTATCAGTTATCTTAAAGCTCACGCATCTGAAATAATCAGAGATATTGTTGATACCAATAAAACCCTTATAATAACGCAGAACGGCGAAGCCAAGGCAATCCTCCAGGATATTAAAAAATATGAACAGATCCAGGATAGCCTGGCACTATTAAAGATACTTGCTCTGAGTAGTAAAGGATTAAAAGATAAAGATTATAAGCCGGTTTCCGAATCATTCAAGTCTATTCGTGATCGCATAAGTCAAAGCCAGACCTGATGAAATATCGCGTCCATATTATTGCCGATGCCGAGGAAGATATTTTCGGAATCTATAAATATGTCGCGAATAATGATTCAATTCACAAAGCGGATTTGTTACTTCAGAATATAGAAAAGAAAATAAACGGATTAGCTGAATTGGCGAATCGCGGACATATTCCTTCCGAATTAGAACGTGTTGGTATTTACGAGTATCGTGAAATACATTTTAAACCCTATAGAATTATCTATCAAATCCTAGAATCTGATGTCTACGTTCACTGTGTTTTGGACAGTCGCCGGGATTTAGATGATTTACTACGGGAAAGACTCTTGCGATAGATCAACTGCTGATCATTGCTTGCGCTGCAAGATGATTTCAATTTTTTCCCGGCTGAAGTAAAAGTATAATTATTAGATATATGTGGTTTTTGTTAAGTCGAGTAGGGAAGGAGATAACCAAGGTGGATGAAACTACCCGGCAGAATAAGGAAAGGACCATTTGGGATAAACAGGCATCGAAGTACGATGACCATGTTCTTAAGATGTACAAGGATGCTTACGATCTATCGATTGAAAAGGTCCATTCTATACTTTCACCTGACCAACAGGTATTGGAAATCGGCTGCGGCAGCGGGATCATTTCACTCGGCATTGCTCCTTATGCAAAACAAGTCGTCGCGACGGACATCTCCCCGCAAATGATTTCGGTAGCCCAAAACAAGGCTGAGAATTTATCTGTCTCCAATGTCGTTTTTCGTGTCTGCGATGGTTATGCCATCCCGTATGATGATAAGTCTTTCGATGTTGTGCTGTTGTTCAATATCTTGCACGTGGTTAAAGAACCGGCGGCTCTGCTCCACGAAGCATACCGGCTGCTCAAGCCCGGTGGGTGCCTGGTCAGCGCGACGGATTGCTATGCCGAGCCGGTGCCTTTCCTGGTCAGGCTGATGCTGAGTGCCCAGAAGCTGCTGAAGCTGGTTGGCGTCGTTTCTTTCTTGTGGTATTACCGGAAGGAGGATTTGCATCAATTGTTCGACCAGAATTCGTTTATGATCGAGGATTCCGATGTCCTTCATCAGGCTCCGGTGAATTATTATCTTTTAGCCAGAAAGCCCCAACATTAAGTGAATAGCGAAAAACCAGGCGGGATTTATACCAACTATAAGTTGGAAATTTTAGAGTGACATCTGAGCCAACTGTTGCCCTGATATTATAATCCGTAATTATTGAAGATTTCGTCAATCGTGACCGTGGCGGTTCCGAGTTTGCCAACGACCACACCGGCTGCCAGATTTGCGACCTTGGCCGCGGTGAACCAGTTGCCGGTCAGGATCAGACCGGCAGTGAAGGCGGCGATGAAGGTATCACCGGCGCCGCTGACATCATAAACTTCGCGGGCTTTGGTGGGAATAATCAGGCTTTCCTGCTGGTTATCCAGGATGAATACCCCCTTTTCGCCGAGGGTGATGACGATTCCTTGCAGCTCGAGCTCTTTGACCAGCTGTTTGGCATACTGCTCGATCTCGGTATCCTGCAATTCCGGATGCCGGACGGCGTGGGCAAACTCGTAGCGGTTCGGTTTGATCGTCGTCGCACCGTGGTATTTTTGGTAATCATAGCCTTTTGGATCAACGACCACCGGTTTGCCGGCGAACATCCTGATCAGTTCGAGAATGAACTTTTCGGTTAGGAGCCCTTTGCGATAATCGGAGATGATCAAGCCGTCGAACTGCGCGATTTTTCCTCTAACCTCGTTTAGGATATTGACGGTTTCCGAAAAGGGCAGCGGTTCACAGTTTTCTTCGTCAATGCGGACCAGCTGCTGATGCTGGGCGATGATTCTGGATTTTACCGTAGTCTGGCGGTTTTCGATGGCGGTGATCAGCGGCAGGATTTTTTGCTGCTGACAAAGTTCCAGGAGAGTGTCGCGATAGCTGTCGTTGCCGCAGATTCCAGCCAGAGTAGCACTTGTGCCTAAGCTGGCCAGGTTGGCGGCGACATTGCCGGCTCCGCCCAGGCGACTCTCTTTTTTAGCTACACTGACAATCGGCACCGGCGCTTCCGGTGAGATCCGATCTACCGCGCCCCAGATGTAATGATCCAGGATCAGATCGCCGACGACGAGCAGTCGGAGTTTAGCAAAATCCTGAAGGATGGAGCGCAAGTTGTCTTTGGAAATATCGTGATAAGGTGACATATAAATCTCGCTATAAGTGATAATATTCTTTATACCATTCGATAAATTGCTTTATTCCAACTTCAATGTTAGTAGTTGGCTGAAAGCCTAATTTGGCATGGGACTGTTCGATGTCGGCAAAAGTATCGGGAATATCGCCCGGCTGAAGTGGCAGGAAATTGATTTTGGCTTTTTTGCCGGTATATTGCTCGATTAACCGGATGAAATCCATCAGGTTTTCGCTGCGGTGATTGCCGAGATTGAATATTTCGTAGGCAAATTGATGTTCGAGAGCGGAAATTACTCCACTGACAATATCGTCAATGTAGGTAAAATCACGCCGCATGTTACCATAATTATAGACATCAATTGGTTCACCGGCAAAGATTTTGCGGGTGAAAATAAACAGTGCCATATCGGGACGACCGTAGGGACCGTAAACGGTAAAAAAACGCAGTCCGGTTGTGGGTATTTGATAGAGATAGCTGTAGGCATGGGCAATCAGTTCATCACTTTTTTTCGAGGCGGCATAGAGTGAGATTGGGTGATCTACATTATCCGCGACGGCGAAAGGCAATTTTTTGTTATTGCCATAAACGCTGGAGCTGGAGGCAAAGACGAAGTTACTAATTCGGGAACGTTTTGCTAATTCAATGATATTGAGAAAGCCCTCGAGATTGGACTTCTGGTAGGCGAATGGATTGGTCAATGAATAGCGCACGCCAGCCTGGGCGGCAAGATGGCAAATCTTTTCAATCGTATGATGTTGAAACACATTTTCAAGGGCGTCGAATTCACAGAGGTCATTGCGATAGAATTTGAAATTGGCATGATCGCCGAGAATTTTCAAACGCGCCTCTTTCAGACTGGGGTCGTAATAGTCATTGACGTTGTCGTAACCAACGATTTCAACTCCTGTTTCGAGGAGTTTTTGGCAGAGGTGAAATCCGATAAAACCTGCTGCTCCGGTGACTAAGATTGCCATATAATTTGCGACTCCATTTAATTACACGCCGCAAAATTATCAATTTCTATTAAATAAAAAAATTCATTTTCGTTTAAAAATTCCTATTGGATTCTGAACATTTTTTATTAATTTTCATGGCTTTTTCAATTTTCGAGGAATCCACAAGTGACTGGCAGGGAAAAATGCCACCATAGCTCAGCAGGTAGAGCAGCTGATTTGTAATCAGCGGGTCGCGGGTTCGATTCCTGCTGGTGGCTCGATAAATTGAGTATGATATTTGAAATGGAGATTTGACAATTACCAATGCCCGGTTAGTGATGGGTTTTTGGGAGAGAGTTTGTACTTTCGTTAAGTCAAATAGATCTTTTTCAATTGTACATTCCTTATCCCATAGATAAAAATAACGATTCCAGGGTCGGTGGCCGAGTGGTTAATGGCAGCAGACTGTAAATCTGCCGGCGCAACGCCTGCGGTGGTTCAAATCCATCCCGGCCCACTGGCTTCGCGGGTGTAGCTTAGTGGTAAAGCTCCAGCCTTCCAAGCTGGCTACGAGGGTTCGATCCCCTTCACCCGCTCACCGCATGACGAACTGTTGTGAGAAAGATTTAAAAAGCTTAGAAAAAGCCCGCGTAGCTCAGATGATTGAGCATCCCGAAGAGTCGGGAGGGTCATTTGAAAATTAGATTGCTTTATTTGTATGCCCACGTAGCTCAGCTGGTAGAGCACATCCTTGGTAAGGATGGGGTCACCAGTTCAATCCTGGTCGTGGGCTCAAGGGTCAGGATCGAGACCTTGGTAGATTGTTGGATCGAGAATAATTAACGATAATAAAATTGGGAAGGAGAACCCATGGCGAAGGAGCAATTTAAGCGGACGAAGCCGCATGTGAATATTGGGACGATTGGACATGTAGATCACGGGAAGACGACCTTAACGGCGGCGATGACGATGTTATTGAACAAGCGTGGTTTGGCACAGGTGCGGACGTTTGACAGTATTGATAATGCGCCAGAGGAGCGCGAGCGGGGGATTACAATTAACACGGCACATGTAGAGTATGAGTCGGAGAAGCGCCATTATGCGCATGTAGATTGTCCGGGGCATGCGGATTACATCAAGAACATGATCACGGGCGCGGCGCAGATGGATGGTGCGATCTTGGTCGTAAGTGCTTTTGATGGACCGATGCCGCAGACGCGGGAGCATGTGTTGTTAGCGCGTCAGGTGAATGTGCCTTCGATCGTAGTATTTTTGAATAAGACGGATTTGGTAGATGATGCGGAGTTGATTGAGTTAGTCGAGATGGAGTTGCGGGATTTGCTAAGCAAGTATAATTTTCCAGGCGATGAGATCCCGATTATCCGGGGTAGTGCGTTGGAGGCGATGAATCATCCGGATGATGTCGAGAAGACGCGTTGTATAGAGGAATTGATCAAGGCGGTAGATGATTATATCCCGACGCCGGTGCGGGATGTAGAGAAGCCCTTTTTGATGCCGGTAGAGGATGTCTTTTCGATAACGGGTCGTGGTACGGTAGGAACGGGCCGGATTGAGCGTGGGACGATCAAGGTTGGTGAAGAGGTCGAGTTGATTGGTTTAGGCGGACACAAGCGGACGGTTGTGACCGGTGTCGAGATGTTTCGGAAGATATTGGATCGTGGTGAGGCCGGTGATAATGTTGGCTTGTTATTGCGCGGGATAGATAAGGAGTGGTTGCAGCGCGGCATGGTAGCAGCTAAGCCGGGTAGTATCACGCCGCACACGAAGTTTCAGGGCAAGGTCTATGTCTTGAAGAAGGAGGAAGGTGGACGCCACACGCCCTTTTTCAAGGGTTATCGGCCGCAGTTTTATTTTCGGACGACGGATGTGACGGGAGTAGTAGAGTTGCCGGCGGGTGTAGATATGGTGATGCCGGGTGATAATGTGACGATCATGGTAGAGTTGATCACGCCGATAGCGATGGAGAAGGAATTGCGCTTTGCGATTCGTGAAGGTGGACGCACTGTCGGTGCCGGTGTGGTAGTCGAAATCATCGAATAGTCATAAAAGGATAACCGATGCGCGAAATTATAACCTTGGAATGTACTGTTTGTAAACGCCGGAATTACACCACCGACAAGAATAAGAAACTGCATACATCGCGAGCGGAATATAAGAAGTACTGCCGCTGGTGTAAAACCCATACTCTGCATAAAGAAACGAGATAGATGATACTACAGGTGAGTAGCTCAATTGGCAGAGCACTGGTCTCCAAAACCAGGGGTTGCGGGTTCAATTCCTGCCTCACCTGCTATTTCTGCTGGAATGCATTGCTGCCCAAATCGTTAAGAAAGTAGGGAAAGAGAGCATGTTTAAGAAGATCCAGAAATTTATCGAAGATGTTATTTTTGAGATGAAGAAGGTATCCTGGCCAACCTGGCAGGAGCTGAAAGGCTCGACCATTGTGGTTTTAATTCTGTCACTAATCCTATCCGTTTTTCTGTTCATTGTGGATTTAATCTTATCAAAACTTGTAAATGTAATACTATAGAGTGATCATGGACTGGTATGTATTAAAATGTTATTCGGGTAAAGAGAAGAAAGTTCGGGAGGCACTTCTGGTTGAAGCCGAACTTTCCGGTATGAAGGATATCATTCCCGAAGTATTAGTCCCCTCGGAAAACATTATGGAAATGCGTGAAGGGAAAAAGCGGATCCGCAACAAGGTTTTTTTCCCGGGTTATGTGTTGGTGAAAATGGAGATAACCAAACAGTCACTGTACCTCGTCGAGAATATTCCCGGAGTAATGTCATTTGTGGGTGCCAAAGGCAATCCCGTACCACTTACTCCGGAGGAAGTCAAACGGGTTTTAGGCGAGGTGGAAAAGAAAGATGGTCGGGAAGTCATGGCCGTACCATTCAAAATGGGTGATCCGGTTAAGGTGATTGATGGTCCGTTTATTGATTTTAGAGGTACGGTACAGGAAATCAATGAAGATAAGCAAAAGTTAAAAGTGACGGTCAGCATTTTTGGCCGTCCGACACCGGTCGAGTTGGACTATTTACAGGTTGAATTGGAGAAGTAGGTGATATTATGGCCAAAAAAGTCGTCGCATTAATTAAACTACATATTGAAGCTGGAAAAGCCAATCCTTCGCCGCCGGTCGGACCTGCTCTCGGGCAACACAGTGTGAATATCGTCGAGTTTTGTAAGCAATTTAATGCCCGCACCCAGGATAAAATCGGCTATCTTATTCCGGTGGTGATAACGGTCTATTCCGATCGCTCTTTTACTTTTATAACTAAAACACCTCCAGCAGCGGTCTTAATTCAAAAAGCCCTTAAGCTGGAGAAAGGTTCCGGTGAACCTAATAAAAATAAAGTTGGTGTAATCACGCTTGAGCAGTTACGGCAAATTGCAATTGAAAAAATGCCTGATTTAAATGCTCACAGCGTTGAGCAGGCGATGAAGATGATCAGAGGAACAGCCCGTAGTATGGGCGTGACGATCAAAGAATAGAGGATTCTGCGGTATGAAAGTCTCGAAAAGAGTAGTCACAAACAATAAAAAAGTAGATCGAAAAAAAGAGTATTCCCTCGAAGAAGCGATTACCTTGTTAAAGAACGTCGAGGGAGCAAAGTTCGACGAAACTTTTGAAGCGCATGTCAATTTGGGAGTCGATCCACGACATTCCGAACAGAATATCCGTGGTACAGTCTTGTATCCGTATGGAACCGGCCGGAGTGTGCGGGTCTTAGTGCTGACAAAATCCAAGCAGGATGAGGCTCTAAAAGCCGGCGCCGATTATGTCGGTCTGGAAGAGTACATCGAAAAGATTCAGAATGGTTGGTCAGACGTGGATGTGATCGTTGCCACTCCCGATGTTATGGGGCAGGTCGGAAAACTAGGTCGGGTGTTAGGACCTAAGGGGCTTATGCCCAATCCCAAAACGGGAACCGTAACCATGGAAGTTGCCAATGCCGTGAAAGAGGTTAAAAAAGGCCGAATTGAGATCCGGATTGATAAGAATGGCATCATTCATACTCCGGTAGGGAAGAAATCTTTTCCTAGTGAGAATTTGGCTGAGAATATCAGAACTTTGATTGCAACCCTGATGCGGATGCGACCGACAATGGCCAAAGGAGTTTATTTTAAGAAGTTAACGTTAACGACAACCATGGGGCCTGGAGTGCGGGTAGATAAAAGCACGGTAATATAAAAGGATTTGGAGGGTTACCATGCCAAACGAGAAAAAATTACAAACAGTTGAGCAGATTGCAGATCGGTTCCGAAGGGCTAAAGGAGTCTTTTTTACTAATTATAAGGGCATGACGGTTGAACAGATCAATAGCCTGCGCCGCGAGCTCTATTCAGCTAAAGTTGATTATAAAGTAGCCAAAAAAACTTTATCTAAAATAGCCTGTGAACAAGCAGGATATCCATCCATCGAGCTGATTGTCGCAGGTCAGATGGGAATTGCTTTTGGATATGATGATCCCATCGTACCGGGTAAAATTTTATCTGAGTTTATTAAGAAGAATAAACTGGAGAATCTGAGTATTACCGGCTGTATTCTTGAACGGCAGGTATATCCGGCCACCCAGGTTGATGCGATTATCAATTTACCATCGCGAAACGAATTGATTGCCAAACTTGCTGGTACTCTCGCTGCTCCCATGAGTAAGCTTGTTTGTACCTTGCGAACTTCGCTAAGTCAATTGGCTTGCCTGCTGAAGTCACTAAGTGGAAAGAAATAGTTAATAAATGTTTGCAATAAAAGGAGGAAAATAAGTCATGGCAGACATAACGAGGGCAGATGTTCTTGCATATCTGGAAAAGGCAAATATGCTGGAAATTTCGGAGTTGATTAAGGAGATCGAAACCAAATTTGATGTGAAAGCCGCCGCTGCTGTTCCGTTGGCAGCTGCCAGTGCCGGGGCGGTTGCTGAAGCGCCGGTAGAGGAAGAAAAGACCGAATTTGATGTTGTTCTGAAAGATATCGGTCCTCAGAAGATTAATGTCATTAAAGTAGTCAGGTCAGCTACCAATCTGGGATTAAAAGAGGCTAAAGACCTTGTCGAAGCTGCGCCTAGTACGGTCAAAGAAGGAATCTCGAAGGAAGACGCGGAGAGTCTGAAAAAGCAGTTGGAAGAAGCCGGCGCGAAGGTTGAAATTAAATAACCTGTATCCGTGCGGATTCAGCATAGTTTTAAATGATAGCGCCCTTCAAACTGAGTTATTGTTCCCCGATTATGGGGAATATCAAAATGTAACAAGGAGGAGTACTTTTGAGTAATACCTCTACTTATATCAAGCGAAAATCCTTTGCTAAAATACCTCCCGTTCAAAGCATGCCGGACTTACTGGCTGTGCAGCTGGAATCGTTTGAAGATTTTTTACAGGAGACTGTGTTACCTACCGAACGGACCAACAAGGGGCTTGAATCGGCATTCCGGAATATTTTTCCGGTCGAGGATTCACACGGTAATTATATTCTGGAATATAAGTACTATACCATTGGAGAACCCCGTTACAGGATTAAGGAATGTCTGGAACGCGGGGTCAGTTATACCGTGCCGTTGAAAGTTCGCCTGATTTTGCATATCAGTGAAGAAGGTCCGGAGAAAGGCAACTACTCAGCCGGCATCGAGCAGGATATTTTTTTCGGCAACATTCCATATATGACACCCAGGGGTACCTTTATCGTCAATGGAGCCGAGCGGGTTGTGGTAAGTCAGCTGCAGCGCTCACCCGGTGTTTTCTTCGATGAGGGGGTCCATACTAACGGGATGAAAATCTACACTGCGCGGGTAATCCCGTTCAGGGGATCATGGGTGGACTTTGTGATTGATACGCGCGATGTCATGAGTGCAATAATTGATCGCCGCCGGAAATTTCCTGCCACGATTCTATTGCGCGCCTTTGGTTTTTCTACTAACGATGATATCCTGAAGCTATTTGGGATTGGTGATCGGATCGAGATTAAAAAAAATCCCGATCAGGCTTTGGATAAAATACTAGCCGAGAGTATCGTTGATCCCGAAACCGGTGAAGTTCTCCTGACCATCAAGGGGAAAACCGAGATTGATAAAGATATCATCAAGTTATGTAAAGATCACAAGATTGAATCGCTATTAATTTTTACCACAAATGATGATGTTGAAAGCTCGATTTTCCTGAACACTTTCCGCAAAGATTCCTCGACCTATGATGAAGAATCAGCACTCTATTATTTATACCGTACTTTACGAGCTGGTGAACCACCTAATCTGGAGACGGCTAAAAAGTTCGTCGAGCGCTTGTTCTTCAGCCCGAAAAAATACGATCTGGGACAAGTCGGCCGCTATCGGATCAATAAGAAATTCAATCTCAATGTGCCCCTGGATAATACGGTATTGACCAAAGAAGATATTGTCGAAATCATGCGCCATATTGTTCAGATGAAGAAGGGGTTGTTGGGACCGGATGATATTGACCACCTGGGAAACCGCCGGGTGCGTACGGTTGGTGAGCAATTGGCTAACCAATTTAATCTGGCGCTTACCCGAATGGCGCGGACGATTAAGGAACGGATGAACTTGCGTGAATCCGAAAATTTGACACCTCAGGATTTAGTCAATTCCAGAATTATTACTTCTGTCGTGAATTCCTTTTTTGGGACCAGTCAGCTATCCCAATTCATGGATCAGACAAATCCGCTGGCTGAAATTACTCACAAACGGCGGGTTTCGGCGCTGGGACCGGGCGGACTGACCCGCGAAAGAGCGGGATTTGAGGTCCGCGATGTCCATTATACTCATTATGGCCGGCTCTGTCCAATTGAAACGCCGGAAGGTCCGAATATCGGTTTAATCTCATCTCTTTCAACCTATGCCTATGTCAACCACCTGGGTTTTGTCGAAACTCCTTATCGGGTGGTGAAGATGAATAATAACCTACCAACTGTTACCAATCAGGTTGAATTTTTATCTGCTGATGATGAAGATCGGGTTTTAATTGCCCAGGCAAATGCCCCGCTGAATGAAAAAGGTCAATTTCTGCACTCCCGGATCAGAGCCCGGATTCGGGGTGAATTTCCAATGGCGGAGCCCCGGGAATTAAAATACATGGACCTTTCGCCAAGTCAGATTGTCTCTATCTCAGCGGCTTTAATACCTTTCCTGGAACATGATGATGCGAACCGGGCGTTGATGGGCTCTAATATGCAACGCCAATCGGTACCACTTTTAAAGCCGGAAATACCAATCGTAGGGACTGGTCTGGAGCAGGTTGTTGCCCGAGATTCAAAAACCACGATTATATCGCCTATTAGCGGAGTGGTCGAAGAGGTTTGTGCAGATTACGTCATTATTAATTCCGAATCAAGGAATCCCTATTTACTGGATGATACCAGAGAGCGGATCAAAATCGAATTCGCCAAATTCCAGCGTACTAATCAGGATACTTCGATCAATCAGCGACCAATTGTCAGAAAAGGCGACAAGATCAAAAAAGGCGATGTTATTGCTGATGGTTGTGCAACCGATAAGGGTGAACTGGCGTTAGGACATAACGTGCTGGTTGCCTTTATGCCCTGGCGGGGATATAATTTTGAAGACGCCATTGTTGTAAGTGACAGACTGGTACGCGATGACACATTTACTTCTGTCCATATTAAGGAATTTGAGCTGGAAGTACGCGATACGAAAAGGGGTAATGAGGAGTTAACCCGGGAGATTCCGAATGTTAGTGAAGATACTACCAAAAATCTGGATGCGAATGGAATCATTCGCATTGGAGCGGAAGTCGAGCCTAACGATATTCTAATCGGAAAAGTGACTCCCAAAGGTGAAACCGATCCGACACCCGAAGAGAAACTACTGCGCGCTATTTTTGGTGAAAAAGCCAGCGATGTCAAAGATGCCTCGAAAAGAACCGATTCCGGTGTCCGGGGTGTGGCTGTGGATACGAAGTTATTTCAGCGTAAAGGCAAAGCCAGCCGGGCAGAAGAAAAACATCGGATTGATGAGGAGACCAATAAAAGTATTAATCGCCATCAGGTACTGCGCGCGCGCCGGAATGCGCTCCTAAAGAAACTGCTCCTTGGTCGCACCTCACGGACAATTAAGGATATCCTTGGCACTGATACAGTTCTGCGGCCAGGGACTAAATTCACTGAGAAGGTTCTCGACACTCTCGATTTCGACCATCTCAATCTGGAGGAAACCTGGACCAATGATGAGACGGTGAATAAAATAATTGAGGACATCTTCAAAGACTATAACATCATGTCCCAGCGAATTGACGAAGATCTGGAGCGGGAAATATACAAAATTAAAGTAGGTGATGACCTGCAGCCGGGAGTACTCCAGCTGGCCAAAGTTTACATTGCCAATAAACGCAAATTACAGGTTGGTGATAAAATGGCTGGTCGGCATGGTAATAAGGGTGTGGTTTCGATTATTGTTCCCGAAGAAGACATGCCCTTTTTGGAAGATGGAACCCCTGTTGATATTGTGCTGAATCCGCTGGGTGTTCCCTCCCGGATGAATCTCGGTCAGCTTTACGAAACCATGTTAGGCTGGGCTGGTAAAAAATTGGGCGTCTACTATGAGACGCCGGTTTTCGATGGTGCCAATGCTGAAGAGGTCAGCGCCGAACTGAAAAAGGCTAATTTACCTGAAAGTGGTAAGATAACTCTTTATGACGGAATGACCGGTGAACCCTTTGAAAATCAGGTATCGGCTGGCTTTATCTACATGATGAAGCTGTCACACCTGGTTGAGGATAAAATGCACGCTCGTTCCACCGGACCCTACTCGCTGGTTACTCAGCAGCCGCTGGGAGGTAAAGCCCAGTTCGGCGGACAGCGCTTTGGTGAAATGGAAGTGTGGGCGCTGGAAGCCTATGGAGCAGCCTATACTCTGCAGGAAATTCTGACTGTCAAATCGGATGACGTTGATGGTCGTTCAAAAGTTTATAATGCCATTGTTAAGGGTGAAAATTTCTCTGATTTCGGAGTGCCTGAGTCCTTCAATGTGCTGCTTAAAGAACTGCAGGGACTCTGCATTGAAATGGATATAAATTAATCCTGAAGCAAGGGAATGGAGGATTAAATCTAAAAGATGAATTACATCAAACCCTTTACTCAAAAACGCGAATTTAATAACATAACTATTCATCTTTCATCTCCGGAAACAATCTTAACCCGTTCACATGGTGAGGTCCTCAAGCCGGAGACGATTAATTATCGCTCCTACAAACCTGAGAAGGATGGTTTGTTTTGTGAAAAGATTTTCGGACCGGTGAAAGACTGGGAATGTCATTGCGGTAAGTATAAACGAATTCGGTATAAAGGGATTATTTGTGATCGTTGCGGAGTTGAAGTTGCCCGTAAAAAAGTACGGCGTGAACGGATGGGGCATATCACCCTGGCAGTTCCGGTTGTGCATATCTGGTTTCTGCGTTCTATTCCCAGTAAGCTGTTTTATTTGTTAGATATTCCAACC
>Ga0315537_1002916_pt1 | contig 12869 bp, 9 predicted proteins | sample SalMarSW160270MG_FD_203091 | JGI IMG/M metagenome (GOLD analysis project Ga0315537, IMG submission 203091) | Salt marsh sediment microbial communities from the Plum Island Ecosystem LTER, Massachusetts, United States - Salt Marsh Sediment SW1602-70 ... | reverse complement strand
GTGCTGTACTGGCGCCTCGCCAAAGAAGAAGACAAGGATATGGAGGAGCAGTTCGGCGAAGAATTCCGAGAATACAAACGTCAGGTTCCAGGCTTCATACCGCGCCTACGAATAAAAAAATTGGAAAAATCAAATCAGGTCTAGAATGTCTCAGCGTTGTACTTTCAATAGGTAACTTGATTATGGGAATTTTATAGATGCCCTATGAGACTCTGTGTTTTTGGGTTTTGGGGCTAAAATTAGCCTCTGCTCTATATCATAGATTCTTCATCAATTACTGAACGGGGATTTCCTCAGTTGAAGGTTGGATGCAACAGCATTGACAATCTATTTTGGCAAATTAAACCCAGCTAAAAAGTTCATCGAAAAATTTCAAAACTGTCATGATGCAACAGTTAAGAGAATATATTTATGTTTCCAATGGCATAATATGCATTGTTGAGAGTACATGAAGTTAGCATGGGTGCTATTTTTCATCGCATTGTTGGTTTCTGTTGCCTTTTTACCCGTAGTTTATGTTTATTACGAGACTAAAAATGATGTTTCTAACGAAAAGTTCTTTTTCGGCGTTACATACGGCTCAAACACAACCAGCGAAGCAAAACTTCTGATAGACAAAGTGAAAGAGTACACGAATCTTTTCATTGTAGATTCTTGGGATATAAGCACAAACGAAACCGCCCTCAACGAAATCTGCAATTACGCCGTAGATGCCAGAATGAGCGTAATAGTATATTTTGATTATGTATTTTACGATGCTGAACCATGGCTATGGCTTCGTACATGGCTGGACACGGCAAAAGAAAGATGGGGAGACCAATTTCTCGGCATTTACCTCTACGACGAGCCTGGTGGAAATCAAATTGACACGGGGCAATGGCGTAGCGGGGATTCGGCTAGGAAAGCTATGGAAAATGCTTCAGACTACAGCGATGCAGCAAATAGATTTGTAACAAATATTCCTTCTACTTTGAGCTGGCAAAATGTAAAGAACGCTAGCCTTCCACTTTTCACTTCTGATTATGCGCTTTACTGGTTTGACTACTTGGCGGGGTACGACACGGTTTTCGTGGAGCTAGGATGGAACATCAGCACGACACAGCAGATAGCCCTATGCCGCGGCGCAGCAAACGTTCAAGGAAAAGATTGGGGCGCGATTATCACGTGGACCTATTACGAGCCGCCCTACATAGCAAGAGGGCCAGAAATATACCAAGAGATGCTCACAGCCTACCGTGCAGGAGCAAAATACGTCGTCGTGTTCAATTACCCCAAGCATCCTGAGAACAACATGTATGGCATTTTGGCGGAGGAGCATTTCACGGCGATGAGGCTGTTCTGGGATTACGTTCAGGCTTTCCCCAGAGACACCTATGGAAAAGTAGATGGGCAGGCGGCTCTTGTTCTGCCGAAAGACTACGGATGGGGCACACGACGAACAGCACATCTAATAGAGGACAACATTTGGGGTTTTTGGGTAGAGGACGAAAAAACGCCGATAATCGGGGAGAACATGCTCAAACTGATGGGCAGGTACGGTCTAAAACTAGACATTATTTACGATGACCCACGATTTAATTTCGAGGAAAAGTATTCACAAATTTATTTTTGGAATAGCACGATTGATTAGAATTTGCTTAAGGCTTTGTGGATTTTTTGGGTTTTAGAACAGCTTCTTCGAAATCCATGTAGAGGAAATTTCCAACACGGTTCGGTGACCCCCCAAAATCTAGCTCTTCATTTTTCTTACTGAACCTGATGATTTCGATGGCTTGCTTAAACAGCGGTGCGTCAAGCACAGTAGTGTGAAACTCTCCAGGTTCTCCTGTAGCATCTATTCCTTTTCCCCACGGGCCAACTAATGGCTTCATGTCCTGAACACAGATCCTGTCAAACTCGCGACCTAACCATTCTTGACCAAGATGATTCAAATCTATACAGCTAATGATAGGCTTCATGCCTAATGAGAGTTCAATGCCCAATACACGTTTTCGGTAGCGGTCTCCTGGAAGGAGAGAGAAGAAAGGCCGATCCCATAAAGGCATTATCAATTTAATGCCCAACTTTTTGCAAGCATAATCCCACGTGCGCTTGTGATGAACGTTGTCGATGTCACCGGTCACGATGCCCTCAATGCCCTCTTCTTTCTTCAGACGAGTAAGCTCACCAACGATGGCGTCGAAGCGGTTGCCTTCGACTTTGACTTTGAGGTGTGGAATTCCTAACGCCTTAGACTGCAGCTCAGCCACGCGTATGCTGTGGAAAATGTAGGGTTCCATGTAAACGTAGGTGACGAGGCGTGCAACCTCATGACCCTGCTCGATTATCTTATGAAGTGCTGTGCAGCAGTCTTTGCCTCCGCTCCAGTGAACGATAACTCTCATCTAACCGCACCTATCAACCGAGATGGTTAGACCGCAGAACGATTATTAACCTTTATGTTACACAAAACCAGGTTAGTTTTGCTCTGACTTAAGTAGCAGATTATTTTCAGACAGAACCATCTGGCTCGGTTTATGGTGGGCTCGAGTGCTTATTGTTTTTCCTTTTACGAAGATAGTACGCCGCGGCGAATCCACTGCCTGTTGCCATAATGGCTACTGCGGTGGCGGCGACTAATGTTGTTGGGAAAGGCTCTGATGGTTGAGCTTGCTTTGTGAGTATTATGACAACTTTGTGGCTGCTGTGCGTGTAGTTAATTGTTAAAATCCATGCATACTCTGTTAAATCCAATGCGTATTCAATGGGTTTGTCGTCGAAATAGACCGTGATGTCTTCACCTTTGTCTGCGAGGGTTCTTGCAATCCGTATTATCGCGTAACCACTTGTTCCCTCTGGACCTGTGGCTAAGAAGCTTATTGCTTGTTCTGTCTCATTAAAGGCGAGTTCAGTTATTATAGAGTTGGATTCTACATCATAGAGGAGGACTGGCGGTATGTAGGCTGTGCTTTCTGGGGTCCATATCTGATTGGAGGTCAGTTGGGTGACTTCATCGGTTTTGATGTTTACTCCATTAAATAATATGTTGATAATACTATACCAGCCAGTCTGAGTTTGATTGTATGTCACCGTTGAAGAAACGGTTTGTGTGGTGCCGTTTGGAAACTTGATTGTCCACGACGTAGGTTTGACAGGGGCGCCATCGTTGTCGTAGAACAACGGGTCTATGGTCAGACTGTAGACTCTGCATTTTATATTGGGATTGCCGTTAAGTGAGTCGAAGGTGAAGGGTTCTTCAGGTTTTATCTCGGTTCCCTGCCATATAACAGAATGCAGTACCGTTATTCCAGTTGGAATCTGATATGTTCCTACCTGTAGCGGATGAGAAGTTGTGCCGTTTGGAAAAATTAGCCTAAAAGACGAAGGCCTAGCGTACAGCAAGTTTCCATCGTTATCTCTGAAGCTGCTTGTGAAATCAACCATTTTGTAACTGGTTTTTGGAATTATGAACGGGGTCATTAATGGGTAGTTGTCAATGTTGTCAGGGTCAATTACGCGAGGTGTGTCGGCAATGCCATCACTTCCAGGAGCGGTCTGATCTTGCCCACTCTTTACGTCAATACCGCTGTTGTCGCTCCAGTAGTTTCCTCCAGAGGGATATCCATTGTCCCACGCATTGGTTGAGCCTTCACCCACATAGGCTTGTTGAGTGTTGTCTATGAAGTTGTTATGGAAAATCTTATTGTCCGAACAGGGACCGTGCCCTTCTGGATATGCTCCCAGATGGACTCCAGTAGTACAGCTGATAATAGTGTTTTCGAAAACATGGTTATTGGAATTATAAAAGTTGACTACAATACCTACCTCTGCTGATATTGTGTTCCTGAAAATGAGGTTATTGGACATGTACTGCCCTCCGAGAAGGATGCCATCACTCCATGTTTGGACATTATTGTACGAGACGATGTTGTCTGAGCCGCCTAAATCTATCCCAACATTCGTATTTGAAAAGGTATTATTTACGAGTTTGTTTCCGTCACAGTCATACACCGCTATTGCGGTCATCCATCCCGTGATAATGCAGTTGCTAATGGAGGCTGCAGTAGTTGTATGCTGGTTGCCTATGACTTGCACGCCATAGGTGAATCTTCCTAGTTTGCTCCATATTCCAGAGCCATCCAATGTGAGTGAGTTAATTGTAACATTCTGGGCAGTAACTGTGATTCCTCCCTTGATTATTGATAATGTTGGGTTCTCCCCTTTTAGAAAGACTGGTTTGTTTGCAGTCACATTCTCATAATACGTACCTGATTTGACAAATACAGTATCTCCATTGTTTGCGTTGTTGATAGCTTCTTGGATTGTGGAAAAATCGGTTGGAACAATTACCGTTGCTGCACTTGCTGTTTTGACCAAGTGGAATGGAGCTAATGCTGAGACTAACAGTGCCAAGATGAGTGCTAATGCTGTTTTCTTCATTTAGGACTCAACCTCACGTTTGCGTTTCTTGAAGTAGAAAAGAAGACCTATGCCCACAACTACCACTATTATTACGAAGGATGCAACTAAAATTGTTGTGAACAGCCATGTTTCTATGGGCTCAGGTGATGAGGTAGGCAAAGGAGTCATGCTTGGTTTTGAGGCGAGCCTTTCTACCATTATATCCGTAACGGCACCTCTTGACGGTGTATCAGGATGCTCTATATTTCCTGTAAGAGCGTATGCTCCATCTTTTGTCTGTATTGCTGAACGAATAGAGCAATTTGAATTGTATGTCCATTCAATATTCCCTTTTAAGTCGGTTTTAATGAGAGAATGACCGCCATAGACGAAGTTAGTAAACAAGTAACCATCATTAACACTATCCTCTATCGAGAAAGATGAATAGTCTTCATATGCCCTATTCCATACAATGTTAAAAGCAGCGTCTAATTTCATCACATAAGCCTTCTCATATCTTCCTTGATACCCCGCAAAGACAAAGTCACCTTCCTTCGTTTTTAGCATTGAACCAAACCTAATGTCGTTATAGGTTTTTGTCCATTGAATCTTACCCATAGAATCTGTTTTGACAATAATTGCCCCATCTAAATAACCCGCAAACAAAAAGCCCTTATCATCAGTTTCAACAATGTTTTGAAAACCATTCTGCATAGTTCCATCATTTTCCTCTTCAACACCATAGTAGTTTATCCATAACATGTTGCCAGACGAGTCTGTCTTCATTAACCATGCTTCATAATAGTAATCGTAATGCTCGTATCCTTGCTTGGTTCCTCCAAGAACAAATCCACCATCGTTGGTTTGTACAACTGAATTAACGGAAAGTCTACTTCTTTGAACCGAAGTTGGTGTGACATCTGTTTGGTTCTCATAAGGTTGATTCCATAAAACATTACCTTCTGAGTCTGTTTCAACTAAGGAAATGAAATAACCATATATAGGCAAACCAAGGTGGTCTGACCCTACAGGTCTTCGTGTCCATCCTGCAATGGCAAATCCGCCATCTCTTGTTGCAATCAAAGTGACTGGACTGACGGGTAATTGTTTTCTCCACTTGACATCGCCATTCAAATCTATTTTAAACAAAACACCTGTTCTGTTTGTGTAATCGTATTCACTGTGTCCAAAGTAATACCAATCCGTCCCAGCCTCTGCTGCAATTACCAAGTCGGTATCGTTAACTTGCACGATAGAGACTCCAGATATGTAGCCGTAGGTTTTGCTCCACTGTACCTGTGGCGCTTCAGTATCAGCTTTCCAAGAAGGAACAGAAGCAACCAGCAATAACAAAAGTAAGAGTGCCGAGATGAGTGTTACTGCTAATGCCGTTCTCTTCACAACAGCACCAAATAACAATACGTTAAACTAGCCCTTATCTTTTATGGAAAAACCTAATATGCAAAACGTCAGCTCCGCATCAAAGTGAACTCGCGTTTCAGCCTTTATATAAGGGGGGTATAGTCTTTTCCGAGCACTAGAGAACACAACCCCACACCAAACAGCAATTTACAGAATCACAAGTCACAAATGAGGCATAACTATTCTTTAGGCTTCAGAAACGCTTCTTTTATGTCCATGTAAAGCCAGTTTCTCTTCCAGTTTTTCGCTTTTTCCTTGTATTTTTTCTTTTTGAATTTGCCGATTTCGACGCATTCCTTAAAGAGCGGTGCATCAAGAACCATAGTGTGAAAACCTCGCCCATCTTCACTGCAGACATCAATATCCTGCTCGTCAGCCAGCACCTTCAACTCTTTTATGGAAGCCTCATTGAGTTCGCGACCCAACCACTCTTCGCCAAGGTAATCCACGTTTATGCAGTTCATGATGGGTTTTATGCCTGCAGCTATCTCTTCCTTCAAAACGTGGTAGGTGTCCTTGGACGGATTCTCATTCGGCATTATCAATGTCATGCCTAACTGTTCGCACATGGCATTATAGTAAGTCTGATGTATCTGCGCGCAGCCCGCGCCGACGATGTCTCCAGTCACAAATCCCTCGATTCCTTCCTCTTTTTTAAGACGAGCAAGGGTCGCGAGGATATCTTCGTACGGCTTTTTAATTTTAACCTTAATTTGTGGGATTCCTAGAGCTTTGGATTGCAGTTCCATCACTGGAACGCTGTGAAAAACATACGGCTGTTTGTAAATATAGGAAAGAAGATAGGCAACACCATGACCCTGCTCAACCACCTTATGATAAGCCAAGCAACATTCTTTGCCGCCGCTCCAGTGGACGACAACTTTCATACAACCACATCCATCATTCGAGGGGTTAGAGCAAAGAACAATTATTAAAGTTTCTGCTGTTTCATTTTAAGCAAAACTATAAACAAAAGAAGGCGGTTTGCGTTTATTTCATTTCTTTCCTAACAGGACTTTTAGTGCTTTTTTTGGGTTTCGAATGGCTTTTATTAGCTTGTTGCGGGTGAAAGTGGGATTCACCAAATTGGCTAGTGCGCATAATTCACGCAAATCGTCTGCAGTGAATTCTGGAGTTTCAATGAGAGGTTCAGCCGCAGCTAAAGCTTCATCGCTGAAGCCTTCCTTTAAGAAACCGCCACGTCTCGCTTGTTCGTAGAGTTCAGTCCCATAGATTGGGGTTGCTATGCTGAAAATGAAGCTTTCGGCACCTAGTTTTCTGAGTTTATAAGCAAACTTTATTGTTTGTTTTATTTCTTCTTTTGTTTCGCCTATAAGCCCGATTACAAAGAAGCATCCTACTCTGATTCCAACTTTTTTGCATAGGACTACGGCTTGTTCTACCTTTTTTAGGTCTAGGTTCTTTTTGATTACTTGGTTGACAACACGTTGAACGCCAGACTCTGGGGCGATTCGTACTTTCTTGCAACCAGAGTTTTTCATTTTCTTCAAAAGTTCTTGGTCAAGAGTGTCCGCTCTGACGCCGTTTGGGGTGAACCATTCAATGTCTAATCCTCTTTTCACTATTAGGTCGCAGATGTTTTCCATTCTTTTTTTGTCTAATGTCATGTTTTCGTCGCTGAAGTCTAATTGCTTAATGTGGTAGGTGTTAATTATTTGTTCTAATTCATCAACCACATTCTCTGGGCTTCTACCACGCCATTTACGTCCCATGACTGTGTGAATGGAGCAAAAAACGCAGTTAAATGGGCAACCTCTGCTTGTGACCATTGTGGCCCATGGTTGGCTTATTTCTCCTCGCAAGGGGATTTCTTTTATTGCGTCAAAATATGTTTGCATTGGAAGTAGGTGCCTTGCTGGAAAGGGCAGGGAATCTAAATCTTGAATTGTTGGTCTTGAGGGAGTGATGATTATTTCTTGGTTTTTGATGTAGCCTATTCCTCTTATCTTCTTTAGGTCTTTTGTGGCTCCTTTTTCCAGTTCTTTGACTAATTCTTCAATGGTGCGTTCTGCTTCCCCTATTATGACATAGTCGGTGTTGGGGTGGCTGAGGCATTCTGTGGGTCTCGCAGAGGGATCTAATCCGCTCAGGATGGTGATAATGTTTTTGTCAATGCTTTTTACAATTGATGCTACTTCGTATGCGGGTTTCCACCATCCGGAAAATGGGATGTTTATATTTACGGCATCTGGTGCCCACTGTTTGATCCTAGCTGTTATCTCTTCTTTTTTTAATCCTTGGCGGTATTTAGTTGTGTCTATTTCTTTTAGATTGTTCCAGCCTTCGTTGGCAGAGTCAATTATTTTCACTTCGTGTTCTTTCTCGAGCACGGCTGCTGCATATGCTATTTCTATGGGTTGAAGTATGCTTGGTTTTCCCCATAATTTCGGTTGAATTCGAGGTGGATTAATCAAACAAATGCGCATTTTTGTTCCCTGCGTTGTGCATTTTGTGAAAAGGACGTGTTTTTGCTGGAAAGCTGTCCTCTCATTTTATGGGGCATCTCTTGACAAGTTTATTGTTTCATGCTGTGATTAATACGTTTTGTACAGCGAGAATTGAAAACGGGGATTTTAATTAGTAGGGGAAGAAGTACAATCTTATTAGCAAGATGATGGGAAGGCTTAAAAGTATACATAGGATCATGGTCATGTTGCGGATTTTTAATGCAAGCAATATTTTATGCGAAGAAAGAGTTTCAGTTGGCTCTCCGAGGATGTATTGACCCGGTTTTTCCAATTGTACCCGTAATGCACCAGCCATGGCTGCCATAGGCCAACCGTGATTTCTGCTGGGGGTTTTGTCGTGATCTCGGCGGGCAATTGCCCATGCGTTCTTGTAGTCTTCGCCCAGTATAGCTGAGGCTAACACTATGAGAACTGCAGTTAATCGTGCTGGAACGTAGTTGACTATGGTGTCGAGATTTGCGGAAAACCAACCGATGTGGATGTGCTCACTGTCTTTAAATCCCACCATGCCGTCGAGCGTGTTGACGGCTCTGAACGCGATAGCGCCTGAAACGCCTAAAAAGGCGTAGGAGAGGATTGGCGAGAGCTTGAAATCTATCAGATTTTCTGCCATGGATTCAATTACTGCTGAACTCATCTGAGTGCCAGTCAGGTCTTTTGAGTCTCTTCGCGAGAAATGAGAGTATCTTCTCGCTTCATCCAGATCGCCAGATGCGATTGCTTTGGTTGCGGCTTTGGCCCAGTCAGTTTCGAGTTTTATGCAGATAGTTAATTTCAAGAGTAGAACGGCTACGAGAGCATAGAAGAGGAAACCCAGCCAAGTGTAGATTAGGAGCAAACCGAGATAGACAGGAAGCGTGAAGACAATTATTATTATTAAGGCTAGGAAGACGCCGTTTAATTTTTCTATTTTCGGGTTTGAGTTTTTAAGTTTAGGCTCTAATGCGCGGGTTAGTTTGCCCATCCACACTGTTGGATGCAGTTTGTACGTAGCCTTCCACGGGCTGTTTGGAGAGGGATCCCCGAACAGCAGATCTACTACTATCGCTAAAATAAGGATGCAAACAGCAACTAATGCGGTTAAGATGTTAATCACCAGTTGGGATAGATACATTTCTGATGCAGTTGGAAAATTTATCTGTATCGATTATGCTTGGCTTAGCGCGCGCCCCTCGAAACAATACATATAAAAACTATTGAACCAAATAGAAAAAGTATGAAGAAATCGCTAATAGTACTCTTTGTTGTTATCGTAATATGCAGTCTATTGACGATTTTGCTACTACTAAAGTTGCCCTCGGCGCCTTCTGACGCGCCCGCGCTACCAACTCCCATAAGCACTGTGCAACCGACAAATCAGGCGTTACAGCAAGCAATAAACCACGGCATTACCTACTTGAGGCAGACCGAGCACCCCATCGGTTTGTTAATGCTTAACGTAATTTACCGACAGTTCGGCATAGCAGAATTCAAAGATTCATTGCAGCGCTACGACCAACTGTACGCTTCTAGCACCGACCCTCTAATACGAATATGGCGACGCATCGCCGACTATAACACTCCTGCCGTTCAGCCAAAGGATTTCAATTCAGTGACAGACCCGCTCAACCGCCTCACGATTCCTGCCCTCTACTCCGACCGAATCAGTCTGCCCGACGATTACCTGTCCCAGCTCACAGACGCTGTGGAGTTAGGTTTTATTTATGCGGCAAAACCCACTAATGATGGAAGCATTAATGATGGAGCCTACTTGCTGACACATGCGTTGCTGGCGACCATCTGGCTGCAAAACAACAACTGCAGTCTCCAACTACCAGAAAACTTCACAAGTACCCTATACCAAATGAACGCCGCATTAATCGGCGACGGCTCACAAGTCGACGACATTCAACTCGAAGCCGCCGCCTTCCTCTACCAGGCAGGGCAAGGCAACCTGGTTAACCCTGCCTTTGTGCAAAACGTCATCGCAGCTCAGTTTACCGACGGCGGCTGGTCTGCTACACAAGATGCACCTTACGACACAAATTGGCACCCTTCAGTTTTAGCACTCATGATATTGCTGCATGTAGCATATCCTGCTGCATCGTACCCGCCCATGCTAGCTCCTGCACCAAGCTAATGCCAATGTAATAGGAGCGAAAAATCCTTCTTTGAAAAATACGCCAAACATAAAATTAGTAAGCTATGAGATCGAGGAAATTGACGCGCGCGCGTGACTCTGGCTGCAACAGGGTTATTTCGATAAAATTAATATTCAACTTGGACCGTAAACATCTATCCGTTAAACATGAAAATCGGAATAGCAAATCTGATTGGTAAATGGCTCTGTTAAATGAAAAAAAGTTGAGAAAGCCGAGGATAAATAAATGAGAAAGTTACTTGTATCTGCTCTTTTGAGTTGCTTGATTACATGTACTCTTGTTTCATCAGTTTCGGCGCAACTTCCTTATTTCACTGTAAACTTTGATAGACTATCCTACGATGTAGGCTCCACAGGAATGGTTATCATCAATATTCAAAATACTGATCAAGCATTTGCATATGATATAAGGGAAATGGGGTTCCAACTGTATTTACCTAGAAGTGATGGAACATTTTTCGTCACCGAGTTTTTTGGGAAAAACTATACCGACAGCCCTTTGCAAATACCTGCATACAGCAATGTAGCCGTATACATTGACTTTAACATTCCACAGAGAAGTGACCTCGTATCTGGGCTTTTCTCTTACGATTTTGAAGTGCACATTAAAGAACAGGGTACACCCACGTATTCCAAGTTTGACCCTGGACAACGTGTTGCAACATGTTATGGTTATAACTGCATTCTCCTATCGCCTGAATCACCCCCGTTACCTACTCCGACAATTGAACCAACGCCTACTCCAACACCGACACCTTCTCCAACGCCTACTCCAACACCGACACCTTCTCCAACGCCTACTCCAACACCTATAGATTTCTTCTCAGTGGAAGTATTATTTGGAATAGGCATCATCACTGCAGTCGTAATCATAATACTCCTGGTCATGCTGAAAAAGAGGAAAAATGAGAAAAGTCCGTTTTTCCATCAAGAAAGTGCATGTCTCCGTAGTTAGAGAGCAACTGCCCAGAAACGTGTAGCGCAAGCAAAAAATAAGTTACGAGTAACATGGGAAAAATGCCTAAAACGAACCGAGCTACCTCACCTCGGCCACAATTCATGGACTTTTCCGTGATTCCGTAACACCCTTAACACATTCTCCTTATTTTCGTTTACGGAAGATTTTACCTTCATCGTTGTGTTCTCCTGTTGTATAGTTAAAGCCTACTTGGATTAACTCGCAAGCTTCTTCTGTGATGTGCGCTACGCGTGTTGTGATGTTGTCACTAGACTGTTTTCTCGTTGAATCCGCTTTTAGGATTCTTTACAATTATGAGTATAGAAAAGAGACATTTCAAGTTAAAATATTGGAGACCTTGAGGGTTTGCTGGGGTCCTGTAGCCAGAATATAGGAGAAAATGCAGTTGTCTAAAAGCTGCTGCTGTTACTTTGATTGTGCAGAGCCCTTTCAGCCCTTGATGTTTTTTTCTCCTTTTTTGTGTGTGACCCCGAAAAAAGAAGGGGGAAAGTTTGTTTTGTTTTTGCTGCGATGTTTACCGTTTTCTGAGCATCAAGATGATTACTAGCCCGACTACGATGATTGCTATGATTGCTCCGACTCCTATACCTAAGACGTACGTGTCAGTCATCGGTGCCGGCGTTGGTGTTGGTCCTGGCGTAGGCTCTGGCGCTTCTGCCACGCTCATGTAGGTTATTGCTTGTGAGGGCCCGTAGGCTGCGGATCCTGCGAACGTAGCGATGATCTGGTAGTCGCCTGGAACTGGCGGTTCCCACGTTACACCGTAGGCGCCAGTTATGTCGCTTGTTGTGTTGCCGATCTCGTAGAAGTTGCCGTTAGGATCAAGTGTTTCCAGCACGACTTCAACGCCTTTCGCGTCTGCTGGGTACGCCTGTTGCATGAACATGTATTCCATCCATGCGCTCATGTCTTCGTCGGATATTGCTGGAGTGCCTTTGAGGCTGAATTCGTAAATATCATTGGTGTTACGTCTGCCAGTTTCGGTTTGATCAGTGACTGTGCCGGTAATCACTACGCTGGATCCCACTGTTGGAACAGTCTGTGGTGCAGAAACTGTGGTGGCGCTTGGTCCTTTGCCGAAGGCGTATATTTCACTGTCGAAGAGATTGAGGCCTACGATAATGCCGTCTGCCATGATCGTGTTTGACTCAGTGGGAGACATTCCGCCTCCCCAAAATAGTATTTTCCAGATGTCCTCTCCGGTTGTCGCGTTGATGCAGCGTAAGTTTTGTCCGCGCCATAATGGCTGAGTAGGCGAATGTTCACCACAGACCGTGTAGAGTTTTCCATCAGCAATGCAGCTAATACCGATTGGATATAAACCGCCGTAGCCGATTTCTAGGCCTTCTACTGTAGCGTTGTAGTTCCACAAGACGTCTCCTGTCGTTATGTTATAGGCTCTTAATTGCCCGCCGTAGCCATAACTGTATAATATGCCTTCGTAGTAGTTAACGCTACT
>Ga0315537_1002915_pt1 | contig 12870 bp, 16 predicted proteins | sample SalMarSW160270MG_FD_203091 | JGI IMG/M metagenome (GOLD analysis project Ga0315537, IMG submission 203091) | Salt marsh sediment microbial communities from the Plum Island Ecosystem LTER, Massachusetts, United States - Salt Marsh Sediment SW1602-70 ... | reverse complement strand
ACCACCACATCTTCAGTGTTAACCCGTTCTTCAAGCCAGTATGGATAGATAAGCAATATTTTCATTTTTCGCTTTTTCTGTTTAGTTACTTGTTCGATGGGTCGGGGAGTTTTTCTTTTAGAGCCCCAAATTAAGCGGAATGAATGATCCGCAACGAAATCGTACACTGTTTGAATGCACTAGGGATCGTTTCGAAAAAACAGCGCTTTTATGAAGTCGTAATGAAAAGATAAAAAATGTTATCTGCCTAACCGATTTATTTAAATATTGATACACTGTTTTTTCGTTACGAGCTCTTATGCATGAGTTTGTACGGTGTCGTTGCGGATTATTCATGGAGCGGTTCAATTAAAAAAACTCCTCGACCCCCCACTTATTTATAAATTTTGTGCTTTTTGCGGCAATTTTTTCCGACTTGTCCGGTGTTAGGGGGTATGGTTATCAATTAATAGCTTGAATCTTTATCATAGTTTGATAATAATTTAAAGATAACATATAAAAAGGAGGAGAATGCCTTATGTTTTTATCCCTTATCCAAAAACGTAGAAGCATCCGTAAATACTTAGAAACCACCGTAGAGACCGAAAAAATTGATCAGCTCATTGAAGCAGCGCTGCGCTCCCCTTCATCGAGAGGGTTTAACCCCTGGGAGTTTATCGTTGTTACGGATAAAGGTTTACTCGAAAAACTTTCAAGGGCAAAACCCCACGGCGCATCATTTTTAAAAAATGCTCCTTTAGGGATCGTTATCTGCGCAGATCCAGAAAAATGCGACGTATGGGTTGAGGATGCTTCCATCGCTTCCATTTTTATCCACCTGGCGGCAGAGTCGATGGGGCTGGGAAGCTGCTGGATCCAGATTAGAAAAAGAATGCATGATCAGACCAAAACCTCACATGCGTACATCCGCGATCTTTTAAATATTCCGGAAAATTTAAATGTAGAATCGATTGTCGCCATCGGATACCCCGATGAAAAAAAACCACCTCATCGCAAAGAAGAACTGCAATATAAAAAAGTTCATTATGGTTTGTACGGCAATTACGATCCAAGGGTAACATCTCAATAAATCATGGAGCCGGCTCAATATGATCATTTAATACACCAGAGTTTATTAAGAAGTTAAATCGAAGTGAACTAACCTCTTGACTTAAAAGGAACCTTTAATTATTACATTCAATATAGTGAAAAACTTGGCGGACTGAATATAAATAACCAATACCTAAACTGAGCGTTTCAAATTTTAAAAGGCAATCAAATATCTATTATTTTAAACGAATTTTCTTGATATATCTTTTTAAAATTTGAAACCCGTCGGGATTGCCGATCTCACCGCATCTACTGCGTTAGATGCCGTCCCGCATAGCTGACTATAGCGGAACGACATCTTCCTTGCATATGCAGCAACCTCGACAATCGCTCAATTTAGGCAATAGTAATTTGAACAGAGAAAATGATGAAAAACAGAACGGTTAAGGTGGGGCGGAATGATGCTTGCCCTTGCGGAAGCGGGCTGAAATATAAAAAATGCTGCCTCGGCAGATCAACGTCGGAGCCTGAAAACCTCAAGGCCTCCTATGCTAAAAAATATAGAATTCGACTCAAGCAGGCGGCAGATATCGAAGGCATCAGGGAAGCCGGGCGTCTTGTCCTGGACACGCTGGACCTGGTAGAGTCTGAAATAAAGCCTGGAATTACTGCTGATGAGATTAACACCCTTGTACATGAATACACGATTAAACATGGAGCCATCCCTGCACCTTTGAACTATCGGGGGTTTCCAAAAAGCGTTTGTGTTTCCATAAATGAAGTGATCTGTCATGGCATTCCCGGTGAACAGGTTCTGAAGGACGGGGATATTGTCAATGTCGATATAACGTCCATTCTGAATGGATATTATGCCGACGCAAGTAAAACCTTTTTTGTGGGCACACCCGGATCCAAAGCTCGAAAGATCGTCCGTGTGGCTAAAAAATGCCTTGGACTGGGGATGTCCATGGTTAAGCCCGGAAACACCATCGGCGATATCGGATGGGCTATTCAAAAACATGCCGAAAGCCAGGGATGCTCGGTGGTCAGGGAATTTGTGGGGCATGGAGTAGGGTTTGATTTCCATGAACCTCCTCAAATACCCCATTTCGGCCGCAGAGGAGAAGGAATCCGTCTGATTCCGGGCATGGTCTTTACCATTGAACCAATGATCAACCTGGGGAAAAAAGAGCTTGTCATTCTGAAAGATAAATGGACTGCCGTCACCAAAGACCATTCGCTTTCCGCACAGTTTGAACAAACAATTCTTGTTACCGATCATGGTTTTGAAAGTCTGACGCCTTATGATTAATACCTGAATTTTGCACGAGTCGGAGGCTTTCATATGCAAGGCATTTAAGGGCGAAGTCATAATGAACTATTACGAGCCCTTAATAACGCAGCAGATGGAAGCCTCCGGCTCGCCCTTTGGGTGAAAATTAATGATTAAAAAAATCATCATCCCATATACCATTTGGGTATTACGTATCATTAAATGATGTTGTATAAACCCGGTTTAAATAAACAACCTAAAGATTTTCATTAATTTTCATGCAAGATTCAGGTAATAGGCCGTTTCGTATAAAGGCCGTCCTTTTCGATTTTGACGGTACCCTGACGAAACCCGGTGCTTTAGATTTTCCCCTTTTAAAAGATACCATCGGCTGCCCCTCTGACATCCCGGTTCTTGAGTTCATAGACAGCCTGCCGACTTCCCTTGAAAAGGAAGAAACCATCTCTTTACTGGAACGTTTCGAAACCAATGCTGCAACTCATTCGGAACCCAACGATGGGGCCGAGTATTTGATCCATTATCTGCGTTCAATAGGACTCGGTATCGGAATAATTACCCGTAACCGTCTTTCAAGCATAGAACGGGCGTTGCAAAATTTTGGAAATATCACTATTTCCTATTTTGATGTAATTATTTCCAGAAATACGCCCGTCAAACCCAAACCCAGTGGTGATGGAATACGGATGGCAGCGCAAAAACTAAACCTTGACGTAAAAGAGGTTCTTATGGTGGGTGATTATATTTTTGATATTCAGGCAGGAAAAAGCGCAGGATGTATTACCTCTTTTCTGGATTATGGGACGGTATCCGGAAATTTTAAAATTGAAAGTGACTTTACCATATCCCATCTAGAGGAAATCAAGAAAATCGTTGGCCTGAGGCCACCGTTCGGAGCGGATAACCCATCACCTCCTTTTGGATAGATCTTCCTGTGATATCAAAAATCGTATCGGCTTTTTTTGGCACCTTATCCTACCCACCCGGAGCAGTCTGGGGCGGCCGTCAACATTCAAGACCTTTTAGCTTTCTTATTTCTTCCCGCGCTTCCTCCCTGCTGTTAGCGAAAATTAACAAGTCTTGACCCACGACGTAATATCTATCCCGGATTTCCAGAATTCTCAGTCCGCCGGAAGTATCGATTTCTTCACCACTTGCTAATGTTACAATTGTCATTATTTCGGCACTCGGATTAAAGGACGCACCATTTTTCCTAATATTTACAAGCCAGTTCATACCCCGCTCGCACAGCGGTAAAAGTGTCCTGTACCTTGTGTGCGTCACCGATGATTTCTATATTTGCAATTGCCTTTTTAATTTCATCATCCGGTTCCGGAGCGGAAAGCATTCCGGAAGCCAGTATAACACTCTGGAAAGGTTCCAGAGACAGCCTTTCCCCATCCTTTTCCATTACAACGCTGTCAGCTTTAAACTCTTTAACCGCTGTTTGGGGCATCACGGTCACCTTTTCCAATTGCTCGATTCTCATCAAGGCCAATTTCTTGGTAATTCCCTCCATGGCACCGCCGAGTTGATCAATAATCTCTACGGCCACGACATCATACCCCTCTTTCCCCAATTTTTCAGTAATCTCAAGCCCGACCTGGCCTACTCCGATGACCAGTATCCTTGGCCCTTTTAACTTCTTTTCTTCCCGATAATAATCTATGCATGTCAAGACATGCTGATTATCAAGCCCTTTGATCTTCGGGATATTCTGAACCGCTCCGACAGCCCACACTAAAAGATCGGGCTGGATTTCTTTTATCAGGGCTGCATCTACCGATCTGTTTATAAGGATAGAAGTCTCGCTGGATTTCACAGAGCGTTTAATCGAGTCAAACCCGTCTTTCATTTTTTCCTTTCCCGGGGCCTGCCATGCCAGGGCGAATTGTCCGCCCAAATGACCCGTTTTTTCGGCTAAGGTAATCTTATGACCCCGCCTGCTCATGTAAAGGGCTGCACTCATTCCGGCAGGGCCTCCTCCCGCAATAAGGACCTCCATGGGATTGGATGTGGGAACAAGCTCCGGCAGACCGATCTCCGGGTTTAGATTGCAGCCCAAAGGCTCTCCGCTTTTCATTCGATGAAGGCATCCCTGAAGGCAATAGCCGCAATATATGATCTCCTCATCCCTACCGTTTTGCCATTTCTCTATTAAATCCGGATCTGCGATAAGGGGCCTGCCCAGGGCCACAAGGTCGCAAAGGCCCTGATCCAGAAATTTGATTAATTTTTCTTTTCTGCCCATTCTGCCGGCCACAATCATGGGAAGTGCGGTATGCTCACGCACCCAGGCCAGGGCATCTATCTGAGGCTTATCCGGAAGGCTGGTATGGTGAAAATACCATGGGGGACTGAAGCAGGCATTTCCCATACCCACGTGTAGGGCGTTGATTCCGCTTTCTTCCGCCAATTTCAGTAAAGGCAGAAGGTCTTCCTGGCTGATGCCGAACTCCGGTGACATCTCACTACCGGAAATCCGGAGGATACAGGGAATTTCAGGGGCGCCTTGTTTTACTGCTGAAAGTGCCTCCCTTGCAAAAAGGGACCGGTCCCGGCCATAACGATCTTCTCTCTTGTTCAACTTTTCGTTCAGGAATTGCGAGATGAGAAAACCGTGTCCTCCCTGAATTTCTATAATGTCGAATCCGGCCTGATTTGCCTTTTGGGCAGCGGATTTATACCCGTCAAGAATCGCCTCAATCTCTTGCTCTGTGAGCGCTTCTGAAACATTGCCCTGTCTGGCAACACAGGTCATAACTGAAGGCGCCTTAGGCTTGTGGCCAATTACCTTGGGATTGGCTGCCGCACCGCCATGATTCAGATGAAGGCAGGCCAGGCGACCTTCCTCATGAATAACGTCAACAATCTTCCGAAGTTCTCCAACGCTTTCCGGAAAATGTACACAGGGCTGCTTGGGATGTTCCCTGCCGTCAGCAGTAACGGATACGGGCTCAGTAATAACCACCCCCGGACCGTTTCTCGCAATCTGTTGGTAAAAAGTTATCTGGTGATCGGTCACAGTACCGTCAGGTTTGCCGCGCCCTATCTTGACCGGAGGAAAAACAAATCTATTTACAAGCTCCAGATTACCCAGCTTAAATGTCTTGAACATTCTTTTCATGATGAACCTCCTTTTCCATTAATCTGGTGCTTTTTAAATAGTATAGGAATTTCTTTTTTTGGACACAGATGAACACAGATTATCAAGATTCATAAATTGCAAAATAACAATATTATCTGTGTATATCTGCGAAAATCTGCGTCCTGTTTAGATTATCTTAATTTCTGTAGTGCCTGTTCCGCAGCAATCGTAATCGGTTCAAGGCTTGGTTCAGAGGAACAATCGGGATTTCCCGCACACATCAATGTGGTTAATTCCGGAATCGTTTTTCCACCCAGGATTAGGGCATTGATCGTATCAATTTCCTTAACCGGTGCGTCACTATCGCTGATAATCTGTCCGCCGACCAGCTTTTGAGTGTTTTTGTCAAAGACAAGTTTGATCGTCCAGGGTTTGGCGCCGGGTATCATACCATGTTTGCTTCTGGAAGTTACGACAGCGCTCACCGTTTCAAACCCCGCCTTTTGTGCCTGCTTATCGGTAAATCCCGTGGCAGCGAAATACTTGCCAAAGATTCTGACCGCGGAGTTGTTTAATATTCCCGTAAATTCAATATCATACCCAGCCAATCTTTTGGCTGCAAGACGTCCCTGAATAACTGAAGGGCCGCGCAGTAGCGAAGCTGCCGGTTTTTTGGTCACAAAATGAATTTTTTCAACGCAGTCTCCACCTGCAAGGATATCCGGATTTGATGTTTCCAGATATTTATTCACCTTAATACCGAAGGCTCCGAGTTCGAGATTCATATCCTTTGCCAACTCCAGATTCGGCCGTGCGCCCACTGAAACCATGACCATATCCGCATCGAGTTTTTCGCCGGTTTCGAGTTCAACCCCCGCAACTTTCCCGTTTTGACCCAGAATCCGTGTTGCCCTGGACTCCATCTTCATATTGATGCCTTTTTCTACCATGCATTCCTGTGCCGTGATCGCCATGTCCGCATCGAGCATAAGGGCCAGAGGGGGGCCTAACGTTTTATATTTAACGACGGTTATATTGTAGTAATTCGGCTTGTTTTCTGAAAGCAATGCCGCCAGTTCAAGATTAATAAATCCTGTTCCGATGAAAACAAGGTTTTTGGCCTTTTTCGCTTCCAAAAATTTTTTTATTCTTTCTGCATCCGGTACGCTCCTTAACGTGAATACTCCCTCAAGGTCAACGCCTTCAAATTCAGGTATCACCTGGTTTGCCCCGGTTGCCAGAATGATCTTGTCATAATCAATAGAAGTGCCGTCCGATAATTCGACGATCTTTTTTTCAGTGTCCACGTGGGTTACTTCTGCAATGATGTTCGTAATACCTGCATTTTCAAACATGGCATCCGGATTTGTGATAGAATCAACAGTGGCCAGACCGGCCACAACATGAGGCAAAGATCACCTGACGATAAATCGTTCTTCTTTCCGAATAATGGTTACATTTACATCCGGCATAAGTTTCTTTGCCAGCATTGCGGCAGGACCGCCGGCACCGCCACAACCGATAACGACCAGTTTTTCACCCTTTTTCATGAATCCTCTCCTTTGTTAATTTTTTGTATTATTCAAATCAGGAAAAAGATGCAAAAAAGCATCCATGTCAAACTCTTGGTTCATTCTTCCTTGAGCGGTGAAAATCATCACGATTTCTATATCAGAAACCCAAGGCAAAAAGCACACCCCCAACCAAAAGTCCGAAAACAAGATTAAAAACCTTGATCAGCACAGAATCTTTAAGACTGTACGAAAGGAGGGGCAGCATACCGTGCCCGTCCTGTACAAACGATGTTGTGAGTAGCACGGAAAACGGTACCAATCCCTGTGCATACATCATTACAAATACGAGGTGGGGTCCGGATTCCGGAATGATACCGATTAGTGCTCCGATTAGCAATACCCAGAACATATGGTCATGGATAAAGGTGTTTAGGTTCCAGAAGGCCATGCCCCAATGCACAAAAAGAAGGGCTCCAAATGTCCACAAGAAGATGCGAGAAAGGTGTTTTGTTATGATGTGGCCCCAGATATGGTACTCAAGATAGTGTTCAGGGCAAATCATAATTATGAATAATGTGCATAGTGAAAGAGATATAAAGGTAATGCGTTTCCAGTCCCATGTGGCTGAGCCGAGAGTTCCTGTTGTGATCAAGATCAGGAATGAGGTTGTTAGCATAAGTAGAAGGAATCTGTTAAAGGAAAGTGATTGAAAGTTTCCGATAAAATTGGTGGGTCTAAAGATGTCGCCGATCTTTTCCTGAATGGCCGTATCGGGCAGACATTCTTCACAATACACATCAATGCATGATTCGCAAGGGGTAATCCTTAGAATAAGGATGATCCTGTCACTTATCCATGCAAAAACTATTCCAAGTATAAATAACAATCCGAAAAGGGCCAGAGCCGTACCCGGAAATTGTGCAAGCATTACAAATGCTTCGTCTCCGGATGTGGAGATCATTCCACCCACTATGGCGCCAAAAGAGATCATGCCGTGGATATAAAGGCTGACATTCATAAACGCGCCCAGACAACCGGGGGTGGAACCCAGAAAAGACGCCAGGGTATATTGTCTCCAGCAGCCTCCTTTGATAATGTCTGACATGCGTCTCTTACTGGCCATATCAATAAAATCAACCAGAAGCATCATTACAAACACAAAAAAACTGATCATTACAGCGTGTTTGAAGATAGACGTAAGTTCCATGGGTTTGTGTTTATCACCGTTGACTGTTTTATTTGAGTCGGCGTGTCGAACAACCTTCCTATGAAAAAGGTTCTATCCTCGGGTCATTGCCGCTCCGCATTTGGGACATTTCTGCTCATAACAGGGAGTCCCCAATTGATGGGTTGCTTTTTCACCGCAGTTGGGACAAATGCAGAGTCCACCCGGGCCTGCCCCAAAACCACCTCCCCGGCCACCTCCGCCACCGTCTTGACCTCGACCGCCACCGCCTTGACCACGACCAGAACCTCGCCCCTGTCCTCTTCCAGGTCCCAGGCCTTTCGGGCCTGTTCTATCTCCTCCTGGCATTTTATTTGCCTCCTTTTGTCTTATAGCTTTTTTTCAATCACTCACAACAATATGTTGGATTATCATCAAATATTTTTCTATTCAATCATTTTTCCACTTAACTATTTAACTATATTCGGAGTAAGATACTTTCGTATAAAACTTGTTTTACTCGTTTTTTCTTGACCGCTTAATCATATAATCATTAACCGCATCCTGAAGGGCCTCGGCAGATAAAAAAGCACAATGTCTGTCTTCTTCAGGAAAACCTCCTAATTTTTTTAGAATAGACTCTCCGGTAATATCCACAATCTCATCAGGGCTCTTTCCAAGGGCCAGCTCGGCCGCAAATGATCCACACACCGCACTGGAGCCGCAACCATCGGTTTGAAATAATGTTTTTTTGACTTTTTTATTTTCAAATTTCAAGAAAATCTGTATGGTATCACCGCATGAACCTGTGATGCGTCCATATCCATCGGGATTCTCCATGGTACCCATGTACAAAGGCTTGAGCCACCTTTGAAACGCAACCTCGCCATAGTCTGCTTTTGTCTGATCAAAAATCTGGCTCTGTAAATCCTCGACAAAATTATCAAAATCTTTACTCATCGGCGCTTCCTCATTTTTTCTCCAGATCTTTGATCCTGGCTTGAAGAGCTTGCATTTGACTAAGCAAGTGGTTTGCCTGATCCTTGAGTTGTTTCAATTCTTCTTCTTTGGATAACGAAGCGGTTTTAGAGGAATCCGGAGTAATCGATCCGGCAGCAACCATTCCAGATGCTATACGGCGGCCCATGCCTTTGCCCATACCCATGCCCAGGCCCATTCCGTACATACGGCCCATCCCCGAGTCTCCGCTCCCCATACCATAGTGATCCGTCACATTGGGCGATCCTTCGGGCTTAATATCGCCTCTCCTGTACCTTTCTACGGCCTCTCTGACACTCCCGGTCTGGCCCATAAATATCTCGACTCCTGCAGCGGAAAGGGTTTGTACCGCATTGGGGCCGACATTTCCGGTTATAATAGCCCCGGCCCCTTTGGAGGCCACAAACTGTGACGACTGAATACCCGCTCCTCCTCCCAGGGCTATAGCCTCATTATCAAATGCCTCGAAGCTCATGTCGTCTGTGTTGACAATGACAAAATAAGCACACCGGCCAAAGCGGGGATCAATTTGTGAATCTAAATTTGTTCCATTTGAACTTACCGCAACTTTCATATGTTATTCCTCCTTTAATGATAGATTCTTTACTCGATTTTACGTGACGCGGCTTTGCCACCATGCTTTGCACCTACTTTTCCCAAATCCTCTCTTCATACAGGAAGCCATGCGCCTGCCCGTTAAATTCCCAATTGAAAATGCTCGAATCAGGTGCTCAAGATCTGTAGGAACAAAAACATCCTCTTTAAATTGATAATTTCTTATCATGGGACTGAACCATTTTGTCACAGGCTTTTTTCTTTCATCGCGACTACCGCCTATACCGGTAGTTATCCACGCCTGCACACACCTCCATCGGAGCAGGGAGGAGTATCACAGCGTTCTTCACGACCGCAACAGGTCCTGTCCGGAGAATGTTTCGATATTCCGCCTAAAAAAGAAGCAACAGACAATATCCTTTCCATCTCAGCACTTCCGCAGTTTTTGCATGAGATATTTCCTTTCTTACCCACACCGATCAGATATTCAGCTTCAGCCCCGCATTTCTTGCATCGATATTCATAAATTGGCATTTTTCGTCATTTCCCCAAAACTTACCATTACTTTTTCTTTCCCTGTTAGCTTACAGGACAATTATCACCACAGGCGAATCATTCTTTTTCCCTCCTTAAGTTCACCCCTTACTTTCTCCATATGCCGCAAGGCAGCAAGTTCCCTTTCAAGATCTGACTCTTTTATTTGAAGAATTTCTGCCAGGCTTTTTGGGTCTTGCAGTCCTTTATCCTTCAACGTATCGATTATCTTTTGCTGCACAGGATTTACTTCCAAACCATTTTTGTTTTTTCCAAAAGATTTTGCGCTGTGTACGGCCCACGGATCGCACATCTTTGGAGGCGAAAGTAGATCCATATAGCAATCTTCACAGAGAATCTGGCCATGCAAATCATTTTCTTCTCCGTCAGGAATAATGCCCTTGCACCTGTGACATTTCATGTCTTAACCTCCTCACCAATAGGTCTCACTATAACGCTTTGCTATGGACCGGTTATCCATATTTATTTTATGCCTTACCTGGTGTGCAATTCGTTTGCCGCATCTATAAGCAGGGACTTAAATCGATCCAAAGTGAGCGGATATCCCAAAATCGGAATTCCCATCCAATCGGAATATTCCAGGAATTCTTCCGGGTGTTCAGTCATATACCGGTCAATATATCCAATAGCGTCCAGAACGATTGCACCTCCGGAGTGCCTCGGAAAGTTCTCGTTTGCCAGGCCTTTGTCCCATCCCTTAAAAACCTTGGAACGGAATTTGATCCAACCCGGTACCATCCACCAGACCTTTTCCCCGCCGGCCAGTTCCTGAGCAATCTTTTCACGTTCAGCTCCGCTGGCAATCATGTCCATACAATGGGTTGCCTCAATCCTTACAACATCCGGACCCTGTTCTTCAATAATTGTTCCCATGGTTCGCATGGGTTCATCAGCATTCACGTAGCAAAATTTGCTGCCATAGACCACGAGGATCTTGCCCACTTTTTCCTTTGCTTTATTTATCCGTTGAATAAGTTGACGCTCCAGTTCCCGAATATTTTCATGTAGCCCGGGTGTCGTGAAAAACAGGTGATTGGTATTTAGAAAACCCTCTTTTTTTAAATGATTCAATTCTAAACTCAAAGTTCCGCAAGAGACAACAGCTGTATCAGAAAATGATACTTTATTCATCGGATACCTCCCATATTTATGGGTTAGAATGAAATCGGTTTGTGCATTCATATATTATATGCAGCCCTATTCTTATCAATAATCATGCCATGTGTAACGGCAATGTCCATATGTATATGACAGCATCATTGAGTTGAGACGTAACTTATTATAATATTATTTAATATTTAGTTATTATAAAAGACAAAGTGATTTTGGTGGAAAAAATTCAAAACAGATTAACAAATAAAAATAGCGTTACGTGTAATAAAATGTAACGTTGAGTAACGATATTGTAACGCTTAAAGATCCGAATGTTGCAAGTTAGTTGGCTTTGTCCGCCAGTCATTGCAAGCTCCCCCACCGACCAGGCAGGCGGCCAGGACAAATTAATTTAAACAATTTTATATAAAACAATATTGACGGTCTCGTAAAAAGTCCCAAAACCGTCATGCCGGACTTGATCCGGCATCCAGAAATAATTGAATTTACTGGATTCCGGCTTTCGCCGGAATGACGACAAAAGCAAATTCCTGACTTTTTACGAAGCCATCAATATTGGTCTTACGCCCAAAAAAAATACTTGACTACATATATTATATGGCTATATTATGGTCACAGGCTTATAATATTAGGTAGGAATGTCGAGCCATAGAAAGCTCAGATTTGTTCAGGGACAGTCTAGTGCGTCAAATTTTAAAGGAAAGGAGGTGTTTTATATGCCTGGATTTGATGGAACAGGACCTGCGGGAATGGGTTCTATGACAGGACGGGGCCAAGGGTACTGCAATCCTTCCCAGACTGCCTATGGCCCGACACCGGTATTAAGACCCGGATATAGAGGTTATGGTTATGGACAGGACTTTGGTCGTGCTCAGGCTTTCGGTCGGGGCCGTAGTTTCGTCAGGGGCTTCTGGCCAGGTTCTGGCAGGGGGCGAGGCTACGGGAGAGGCTTTGGTCGGCGTGGAGCTTAGCCTTTTGTGGGAGTATGATATTATCCGTTTAAACTGATGGATGGGTTCTTTTGACCGAAACCCTTAACTCAAAAAGGCGTTCTGAGATGTGGATCAAAGGATTACTTGGCCATGATCTCATACGCGATAAAAAAATTTAGAGAGGAGGTGTTTTATATGCCTGGATTTGATGGAACAGGACCTGTTGGAATGGGTTCTATGACAGGGCGGGGCCAAGGATTTTGCAATCCTTACCGGACTGCTTATGGCCCGACACCGGTATTAAGACCCGGATATAGAGGTTATGGTTATGGACAGGGTTTTGGTCAAGGTCGTGGCATCAGAAGCGGTTTCGGACCTGGTTTTGGCCAGGGGCGAGGCTACGGAAGAGGCCTCGGCGGGCGTGGAGTTTATCCTCCCACCGGAAGAGGGTATGGTCCAGCCTACTATGCCCCTTATGGGAGTCCTTACGACATGAAACCCGAAGATGAGGTTAATATGCTTAAAGGTGAAGCCGATACCATGAAGAAAGAACTCGATGCCATAAATAAACGCATTAAAGATCTCGAGTCGGGATCTTCTGAATAATACTGTTCAGAAAAATGGGCTTT